>ERZ778021.74-NODE-74-length-236207-cov-17.109243_pt1 | contig 236207 bp, 207 predicted proteins | sample MGYA00375751_ERZ778021 | MGnify/ENA primary metagenome ERZ778021 (study PRJEB29350, sample SAMN05389814) | bioreactor metagenome | isolation source: Thiocyanate stock bioreactor | place: South Africa: University of Cape Town | collected 2013-08-29 ...
CCCGCACTGGCCGCAATCCACCGGAATCGGTGGCCGAATTCACCGGAATGCGCAGTAATAAAGGACTTTTGCGACCATATTCGTTTATCTATAGGTTCGAAGTAAGTTTCGCTGGTATTGTAGAAATAAAATGTAAAGCAGTTTACCGCCCTTATAGATCCAGAATTTGAAGAAATTTCACAGGTTTAAAAGAGTTTTTTTCAGTAGAAACCGCAATAACGGAATGTCTACAACTTTATGGACTGTTACTCCATTTTTCCTTCAGTTTAATGTGCTGATTGAGGGAAGAAATTACTACCGACCCAAAAAACTTCATGACCGACAGAAGTAGATTTTTGTCTTTCTCGCTACTACGGATTAGTGGGGAAGTATTTGTCTAAAAACGCGCGCGGTTTCAACACTTCGATCTCCTGATACCCAGACACTTTAAGTAAGTGCTTATCTCCGCTGACAATCAACTTGCTTCCGCTGGCCAACGCACATGCCAGGAATTTTTCGTCGTCCGGGTCTTCACTAATATGCTCAGGAAGTGGGGGGCGTCGTAGATAACCGCGTTTTGGAACACAAAATCAAGCATTTTGGTAAGTTCTATACCAGGGTGATCCTGAGCAATTATTTCTCCAATTCGTCGGTATTCTGCCATGATCTCCAGAGAGAGTACGACCTGGATTTTATCATCACGCCATGCCCGTAGAACTAGGTAAGGAGCACCACTGAAGAACACTCCAGATATAAAAACATTGGTGTCAATGACTACTTTCACTCATGACCGCGGGCTTTTTTGATTGCTGCTTTAATGTCCGACTTTTTTAAGCCAATGTTTTTTGCTTGCGCACGTGCTTGCTGAATGAGGTTGTCAAAATCTTCCATTATAGGTGCTTCGATGGTCTTAATTATCACAACGTCATTTTCTCCCACGACAACAAATTGAGTGCCTTCCTTGAGGTTTAATTGCTTCCTAATGTTTTCAGGAATTACAATTTGTCCCTTTGAGGACATACGAGTAGTTGCTAATGCTTTCATTGATCGTCTCCTTGAATATCTTACTAGTAAGATTATAACACAAAGGAGGGAAAATTAAACAATCAAACACCAGGACGGTATCAATCATTCAGTTCAAAAATACCAGTGGTCTTTGCGTTTTCGAGCAAGAAATTGGTCTGTATTTGATGTCAAATTCTTGGTTGCTAGATTAATTTTCTTAATCAATTTAAAGCCCTTTTTCACTCTGTTTTTTTATCTCGCAGATTCAACTTTTACATTCAATGAGGTGTTAAAGTTGACTGCTTCAACTGCTTTTTAATTCACACAAAGGTGAAAACCAAAGTTTGAAAAACCTCTTTATTGTCAGATTGAAAGCGAGTTTGTCGGTTTTTGATTAAATAATTGGCGTGGAATGTGGGTATTACTATATTTGTAGCTCCCGAGCATACTGGTAGGAAATGATTTCGCCATCTTTGGTATTTTGATACCCTTTTTCCTGATGGGAAAAATCTCGGATTTGTCTGGCACTGTATTTTTGGAACTTATCCTTGACAAATGCGAGAGCTGACAGCTCTGAAGTGGAGAAAACGGACCAATCCGGCTCTCCACTCGTAAACACTTCACCGACATAATCACCAAACGCCTGTTCCTCGCTGGTGATTTGTTTCTCCCATTCAGAAATTGCAACCAACCAGGTCTCAAATTGATCGGGAACTGGACCATGGTAGGCATGTGCATAACAAACTCCAGTAATAGAAATACCACTATCTTTGAAGTGTTTAAAATCAGCATAGAACAAGAGCTTCATAAGTTTCGTCTTGACCACCCGATCTTTAAGACAAAAAAATTTCATAGCCTGGAAAAGCTTATTGACATCAAATCTAATATAGCCGCTCAATAAGCTGGGAGAATAACTGCCGAATAGTTCAATAGCCTCTTCCAACAAATCTCCGCAGTCCTGTTTTTTTTCTTGAAGAAGTTGAATGATACGATTCCTGTTTGATTCCGAAAGTAATTCTGGTTTTTTCCCCAGAATTTGTAACAAATTAGCCGGCTGCATACTCAATCGGATAACCTGATCTTGTGATTCGGATTGCAAAGCCCCATTTTCATATCGATTTAACGTAGCGATTCCAATACCAAGAATCTCGCTTAATTCTTTTTGAGTCAGTCCTAACTCCTTGCGGAATTTTTTGATCTCATCGGGTTGCGCCATTCCTTTTCTATTTCGATATTCACGATAGGCGGCATCCAATGGATCATAATTGGGGCGAGGGATTTCAAAATCTTCACCACATTCTTCACATTGATAATATTCCATGTGGATAGGGATAATTTCACCACGAATGTTGATCTCTTCAACTTTCTCAACAAATTTTTGTTCGGTTTCTTTTTCGCAATTTGGACAAAATGCGTTCATCACTTTCGCCTCTTGTTCTTTTCTCTCGCTTTATAATTCTTTCAACTCCGAAATGGGTATTTCAATGGGTGTTCTGATGAATGGAAGGAAAAACAAACAGCCCTTTCATTTCCGTTGTTGAAAGAAACTATCTTTAGTTTGATGTAAATTTCAACTGCATCTAAGTTTTTTCCAAAAATCCAATAATAACCGGGATGGTATTCGTCAGGATTCGGACCAGATGAATAATCTTCCTTGGCAATTGAAAGAATAATTTCATCTCGTAATCTGGCATTAATGCCCAAATCCATGAGTGCCTGCATGTTTTTTTGATGTTCTTTGACGAAATAGTGACCCTGACCCATCAGTTCCTTAAAATCTTTCAGGAAATTAAGGATTTGACGACGTAGTTCTTCTTCTGAAAAACCTTCCATGTACGCCTCAGTTATTTGTCTTTCAAAGATCTGTAATTAGTATATCAAATAATATATATCGTGTCAATATTTATCAATTGATAAATATTGACAATCAATCCTATGCCGAAAAAAAATCCCCGACAATGGAATGAAAAAGGAAAAAGGGATATCTTTGAGAATCTGAAACAAGGTTACTATATCGAGAAAATGACCCACCTCGGTGCGCATGCTAAGCAGAGGCGTGGTGGGTACTGTTAATCTCAATTATACCGTTATAAGACCACAAAATGTTTTAAATCATGACAACAACTTAATAATTTGAAATAGTATCACTGCAATTAAAAGTAATGGTAAACCGGGAATTCTATGCAAACAAACCTTATTTTCCCTAACCAAAGACCTAATTGCCAGCCATATGGTTGCTATCACATGGACAGTTAAAAAAGCTAGAAAAAATGTAATCTCTGGATAGATTAGAATTAAGGTCATGGTTGCCACCGCATCCGCCCCTCCCCACCACTTCAACTCCCAAGCAGCCCAAAAACCGATGATCGACAGAGCTGCGAAAGGTGAAGTTTGAACAGATAGATATACACCAAGAAATAATAAAGGAAACCAGGTGATTATTTTCCCGATCTCCTCCCACCCGAATAGCTGGGATATTCTTTCTCGCTCACTTACGGCTGCAACCAAGATAGTAAGCAAAACCAAAGCCCAATTTGCCTGCCAGGCTCGATAAAAACATGCTCCAATAAGCGGGATGATCACCCAGGCACTGTGTGGGATCTCATTTTTACGAATATCGAACCAGGATACAATCCCTAACCAGGCCACAACAAGAATAAATATTATCCAATCCATGAGATACCTCTACCCTAAGGTTTGATCTGCTCTTCGATACGCCGGATGTATTCTGCGCCACTACCACACCCACCGGAAAAATTAGCAGCTATGCTATTCCAACTATTTGGGTTCCCAGTCTTTCGAAGGGCTTGATAAACACAACCGGCTCCAGCGTGATAATTAGCCAGAACCAAACGCCAATAATCTTCAAAGCTCAACAATGCTGCAGGAGATTTCCCTGTAGCCAAATAAATAACCCGTGTAGACTGCATACAACTGGCGTTAAGGGTTTCTGTCAATACCTGTACAGCCTGTTTGCCTTTTTCAATGTCCACTCCACCCGCACAACTAGGGCAGGTAGCATCGATTTCTTTCAATACCAATCCACGTAGAAGCAATTGGGTCGATAAGTCAAGAAACTGGTATTGGGTGCTACAACTTTTTCCTCCAAACGCTTGCCGGCAAATGCTTTGGTAATAATCCGGACGCCACATCAGGACAAGATCAGCTCCGTATCCGGTCATCTGACCTAATCCAATCTCTCCCTGTGTCCAATTCGCCGCTGGCCAGAATTGCGATTCAACTGCGATAACAGCTTTGACCACTGTTGGGGGCAAATCGTTGGATCGAGAGTAGGTAAGGATCGTCGGATCATATCGGTTCTGCCAGACCTTCACCTGATCTGTGGTGAGTTCGATACCACAACCGTTCGCAGAGCCATCTGGATTCAGACTTTGAGCTGGGCAGCTTGAGCCATCAATTAGTCCAGATGACAATAGCTTTGCAGCCAAAATGTCATAGCGGTTGGCGGTAGTAAGGTCTGTGTTTTCTTCAGCTGGCATCAACCAATCTGGGATTGAGGTTGGGGTTAGTCCATACGCTATCTGGCAAGTTCCCCTGCCGTCTGCTTTCACTGGTACAGCATTCCAATTGGCGGTAGTCATCACTAGGACGACCAAGAGAAAACGGATTATGGACGACCATGCACGGGATGCCATGCCACCTCCCATACTGCACTAGCAGTTCGATAAGTCTGACCGGAACTATCCTGTAAATCTGCCCAGGCAGTCCAAATACCTTCTTCGGTGGTACCAAAATTGAGATCTCCAGAATTTTCAGGAGTTACAGACCAGGTTGATCCACTGCGGGTCATAGAAATCAGAGCACCCGATGGTGTTCGAACCCAAACAAGAATCGAATAAGGTGAAATACCACCTGACACGCTTCCAATCAGGGTTTGTGCAGGTTGTCCAAGATTTGGCGCGAATAAGAGCAATCGTGCGTATGTCACTGAAATCGTTCCGCTCATTGGCGCAACGACAACCACCGTAACCGAATCGCTGACTGTTTCATACTGATTCGAACACGTAATGGTATAAGTATGGGTTCCGGTGACGACTCCATTCAGGGATCGACTTCCAGTTACGATAACATTTCCCGTCCAAATTCCGTCTGTACTCAGCGCTGTACAGCTGGTTGCATCCTGACTAACCCAACTCAGCGTAAAGCTGGCAGGAGACACTATGGTTATCGGTCCATCCTGGTTATTGACCTTCAAATCCACGATAGGCGGATTGTAGACAATGACTGTGACACTGTCCGAAGCAGATCCAATTGGATTGGAGCAGGTCAGGGTGTAGGTAAAGGTTCCGATGGTAATACCGGAGTAATTCGAAGAGCCTGTTTGGCTCTTGCTTCCACTCCAGCTTCCAGAAGCGGAACAGGTATCTGCATTGGTCGATGTCCAACTCAAAATATATTGGGCTGGAGAAGTCAGGCGAATCGTCCCATCCTGGTTGTTGACCTTCAAATCCACACTGGCCGGGAGAGAGCAGCGGATCGTTTTATTTGTTCCCGTTAGGTCAAACCAGGAAGCGTTATAGGGGTTTTGTGCCTGAACCCGCACGGTGTGTTGGACATTGGGTGAGATCAATCCCCATAAATCTTGTGTGAACCCACAAGTTCCGCCCGTGCATGTTCCGGTCAAATCTGCTCGATATTGGTTTGCGACTCCATTGGCAACGGGTTTGCCATCTACCAGGATGCGGTAATTGATGTCTAATCCAGGAGCGGAATCTTGCTTTACCCAACCATAAGCGCGGCATTGCGCTTGGGGTACGGTTCCAGATGACCCATCATGGTAACCAGTGAAAGTATCCCGATATGCCCAAATCAATACGAAATCTTCAAAATCGTGGTCATATCCGCCGTTGCTGTTATCTTCATCCCAATCTCCCCAGCATTGCGGGGTACCGATGATGGTATCCCCAGAAGCCAGAAAAGCGGTCATAAGGCTGGTGAAATCCCTCCCACCGGCGCTTGGGTTGTAATTCTGAGAGTAAAAATAATTAGGGCAGAAATAATTGTGGTGTGGCGTTTTCCAACCCACATGAGGATTTGCACACCCACCAGAACCGCAGTTACCCCCATAACAATCGCAGCCCTTAACCTGGATGGTTTCGCCAGCGGTGACTGTGATCGGGGTCAGCACAGTCTGGTTGTTGATCACATCCATATAGGTGCAGTTTTGGCCTACCCGGCAGCCATTACGGATAAAGTAATACCGCGAAAAATATCCCGGAGAACCTGATGTAATGATGTTCCATAAAACTATTTTTCCAGCTCTCGGAAATGTGATCGATACTGGATTTGGATTAAATGCAACAATGGGATGGCCATAATTGGCGAGTGCAGAAATGGTGATCACCAGACCAATCACAACTGCCAGAATTAATTCCAACATTGTTTTCTTGCGAGTTGTTAGATTCGATAATAATCTTTTCATTGCGCAACCCCGGCAGACGCAAATACTCGAATGGTTTTCAAATTAATCCCAAAAATATCCAGAATTGTCCACTGAACGGGTACTTCCAGATACACCCCGACCGCAGGCTCATTGCTCGACCAGTCGCTCAAACCTTCTCCCAGCCGGACTGGACGTGGTGGAAATCCAGATACAGTTCCGCCAAGCGGGTCAGGTAACACCCGGATTGCCGAGGTATATCCAGTAATTCCACGGGCTTGCATGGCGGAATTAACGATATTTTGAGCTTCAGTACTAGCTACGGCTTGATCCAGTTGGATAAAACCGGAATTGAGAACAGTGTCCCAGTCCCGGCCACGGGATGCACCGGCAAGCGCAGCTTCTTGTGCTACAGAATAAGCCCAATTTCGCGCCGCATATAGCCGGTAAATATCCACTAAACCTCCTGTAACGACCACCAGAATCAGAATGGTCAGCAGTCCCCACACGGCGGATTGTGCTTTCCTTTCATTAATCATGGGTATCTCTCCACGATTCCCCAGTGCTGAACCCGAATCGTCATGATTGGTTCAGATAGAAATGGAATATGCGCCTGGAATGGAGCAGATCCTTCCAAGATGAAAGTCGTACCAAAAGGACTTCCTGAAAGCCAGGCTGAACTGCGTAAAGTTCCGGCTGCATCAAAGACCTGGATGGTTGTAGTCACACTTTCACCCATCACATTCTGGTTGGTACCATCCTGAACCAAGTCTCTGGAAAAACTCCATTGAGTGGGATCCAGAGACAAAGCGCGGACGGCAGCGCCAGTACTGCTATCCAGAGCCTGCCGAATGGCGACTCCCCGGCTTAGCTCAAGGCCACCGAAGATTACCAATGCCAGAATCATCAGGACGAGCAAGGCTTCTACCGCTGCCTGGCCTTTTTGATCTTTCCTAAGAACCGATTTCAGCATTGACATCATTGAACTTGACCTTCAAGGTGGAAAAAACTTCCCAGAGTGCGCCGCCAACCAGAGCGATAAAGATCGCCAGGACAACGATATATTCGACGACACTCTGCCCATTTCGATCATGCAACATGATTCCTCCTTCTCTTTGATCAGGGGATGGTTGGTGGCCAGCTTTCTAGAAAGCTGGCCACCTCCAAACTGAACGATGATTATGGATGCGCGGCAGGCACAGCGATACTGTTGATCCAGTCCGCAATACTACTACCCTGGGTACCGATATTGCTCAGGATAGCCCAGACGGCTACCGCGCCTAGAACAACAGCGATTGCCAGGACGACCACAAATTGTGGAATTTCGGATGCTTTCTTATCAAATAACATAAACAGTCTCCTTTTCCCCAGATGGGGCACTAAAAAAAAGATGGATTAGAACCCACCGCCAATCGACACACCGGAAAGGGTTTTCAGTATGCGATCAACCAGCGGGTAAAACAACAAGATAACGATAGGACCGAGGAGAAACGGCATAGCCAATAAGGTGATGCGCATGGGCAATCGCTGCATCTGTTCTTCTGACTGGTAACCAATCTCTTCGTTCAACTCTTCGATAACACTGGCTATCGCCTGATCAACATCGGAGACACCTCCGGACTGCTGGGCAGCCTGGACACGTTGAACAAGGTGCAGCAACTGTGGGGATTTCAAATCTTCCGCCAGTTGGCTGAGCAAATCCAAACCACTGCGGGCAGAACTGCCCTTCAATCGCTTTTTTAGGCGTTGATATACCGCTGATGTTTCCAGGGTGGTTCTGCCAATACTCTCCAATCCCAGCAAGAGCGATCCTTGCAGGCTCATATGCAGACGCATATCAATGAGAAACTGACGAATTTGTCCGACCATAAACCTTTTACGCTGCTGAATCAGGTAGCGTTTGGCTAACCACACCAGGCCAGGCAATGCCAGGAACCCCAGCCGGATGCTGGGAAGATGCGGACCCAGTACAGCCAAAAGAACCAGGCCGATCAGGGCTGCACCCGCATAGAGGTTTCCCCAAGGAATTCCTCCGAATCCTAGAATTGCTTCTTCTGTTTTTTTCTCTTCGTATTGGTCTTTGTTGCCGAATCCGAGTGTATGTAATCGTCCACGCCAGACTGGGCGGCTAAGCCTCCTTCCTGTCTCAAAAATTATTAAAATTACGGTATTGGCAACCATGCCCACTCCGATTGCCAGACTAAAGCCCACCACCAGAGAAATGTTATCCATCGTTAGACTTCTCCAAAGCTTAATTGGTAGACTTCGTACTCAAAATATAGGCTGGCCAGCACGACCCCACAGATCATGACAGCCAGTAACACCCGATGGGAGATGTCTTGTAAGAAAAAATCACGCCAGGCAGGAGCCAACATTACAAAAGAAATCGATGCGGCAACCACACCTTGTAAGAGCCGGATCGTCCCTCGCACAAGTGAAAGCGTCTGGCGAGTCTTGGAGCGTAGCAGTTTTTGGCGGTGCGCTTCCTGCTCAAGGGAAACGAGCAACTCATCCTGAATTTCGTCGGTGAGCTGGGCGTTATTCGCAATCAGAGCTGAAAGCCTCGATGTGACATTACCGGGTAACCCCTTTAATGCCTGGACCGCCTGATGAGGTGCTTGATGCATCCGCAAACGGCTGGCAACCTGTTCAACAGCGCGGTTCATTGTCCCCACAGGCAACTTGACTTGCGACAGAGCATTAAGCAGGGAGTGATCAACACTCATCAAAGATCGGATCTGCAAAGCGACCGTTTCAGCATCTTCATTGATTTGTGCTCGTTCGACCTGCTTTTGTTGAAAGTTGATCCATGCCAGAATGGTAATTGCGATCATCAGGACAAGCGGTGAAAGCATCAAATCATGGACAGCCATTGCCAACATGGGTGTCGCAATGAGCAATGCCAACCGTTTCCAGTCCAATTCGTGTTGTGCCTGGTATGGTTTTTCTTGAATGACTCCCATGGCACGCAGCCGCCGGCCTACCCGAGATATAAATGTTCTGCGCCAGATTTTCACGACAATTTCAATACCTGTCAGTAAAGTGCTGTAAAGCGTCAGAAAAATGCCGCCAGCCAGAAATATCGCCCCGGCATCAATCAGTAATCGAAACGGACTCATATCTGCTCCTCCTGAGAGACACTTTCACGTTCCGGTCTGGTCCAATAACCACGCGGTGGTTTGGAAATGCCCAAGGCCCGGCAACGTTTTTCAACCGCCTTATCTGAAACACCGTATAAGCTGGCGATCTGGGTTGTAGGGATTTCCCAAACCAATTGGCGCAATTCCTCGGGATCAATCTCAAATTTACGCGATGCGAGTCTACGGCAGGAGTCATTGTGGTAAACACGGCGATTTTTTTGAGAAGAAGGAACTTTGAATGGCAGCCCACAGAATGGACAATGCAAAATTGCTGAATTTCCCCGTAAGCGGTGAGCCAGTTTCGACAGGGTCGTTAGTTCCAGATTTTCACTTGTCAGGTTTTGAGGATTTCCATCCCTGTAAATGATAATCTCTCCAGGGCGCAGCCACCGCCCTAAACAGACCGACATCAAGTGCCGGCTCAACATCACCATCCCATCTTTACGGGCTAGAGGATGCTGACGGTCTTGATATTCCTGCTGCCCAGTTTCGGGGTTAGTGATGGATTGAATGTTTTGCTGATATTCACACGGTTCCATATTCACTTCCCTTACCTGGCAGTCAGGAGATTTTCCTGGTTGTTTTCTGCAGATAGAATTTGCCAGCACAGGAAGCCGTAATAGGGATAGGTTGGCGGTTCCCAGCCATACCGGATAAACCCGTTGGATAAACCAGTTCCCTGGGCATCGAGCACAAGCATGGTATCGATCATCTGGGCCAGATGACAATATTCCGAATCGCAATCCTCCCAATACACCCCGTTCTGGGTGACATAATCACCTTTCAATTGGACTGCTATCAATTGGCTTTCTTGAATGGGTTGAGAGGTCAGGGAATATGTAGGTTTTCCTGCAAATTGGATTTCCGTCGCTGCCCAGGTAAAGCTCAGATCACCATCCGCTTCGAGGTAATAGACTTTAACTAAACTGAATGGTTGGATGAAATCAATTTGCCTGGTCTCACCTGCCACTCCGTAGAACCGCCAGGTTCGTTCATCTCGAATAAACCGCAGCCCCTGCCAGGGAGCGTTCCGTAATTTGTCTTCCAGCTCCTGCTTTGTTCGATTAACATCCTCCGAAACCTCGACTTTTATAGGTGTTGGATTCACCTTCATAGAAGCATTGAGATTCACGAAAACAAAAACCAGGCATCCTACGACAGCAAGTAGAAATACAACGATAAGGATCCACTTTAAGAAGCGCTTCATTTCATTTCCTCCAACTGCTGATAAGCCAGCTCAAAGACAGGGGTGTTTTGTTCACCTTCTGCCCGGTAGAGATAGTCCAACCGATAATTTCCATTCGCATCAATTCCTTTGATTGTCGCAATGGCTTGTAAGGTGCGTTGAATTCTCCCGGAGCTGTTGATTCTTCCCATCAAGGCGACCACATCCAAACCCATCGCGACCATCGAGCGCACGGCTGCCAATCCCAATTCTGGTGCGGCTGCCAGGGCTAGCTGCTCCAGGCGCATCAGGGCTTCCTCAATGGTTCCGCCGTGAATGGTGGTCAACGCCTTGCGTCCCAGGCAGGTAGCTTTTAAGAACTGCAGTGCTTCGTCCCCAACCACCTCGCCCACCAGAATTGCGGCCGGGTTCATACGTGTGTAAATGACATTCAATACCCATTCCAAGGTCACGCCAGATGAGCCAGGTGAGAGTTCTGCCGGTGCGACGGCGCGTAGTAAAAAGGGATGCTGAATCTCTAATTCTCGAAAGGTTTCCAACGCAGCAATGGGTGCTGAAACAGGTAAGAAACCTGAAAGGGCATTTAGCAAAGTTGTCTTACCTGAGCCCATTTCACCAGCAATCATCAGGCTGCCTGATAATGTGGACACCATCCAGGCCAGAAACCGATCTGGAGTATTTAGCAATGACCGAAAGCGGCGAGATGATTCAGACCCCACACCTTTTTCTGGGTTGATGGCGAAAGTTTTGACCATGTCCAGATCAGAAGGGAAAATTCTTGTAAATGTGCCGGTTTGTTCCATTTCTTCCAGCGTTCGCACCCGCCGCCCGAATGTACGGATATTGATTGCGGTTCCTTCCGTAGACAGGCGGGGAACAATGGCAGTAAACCGCTCTCCTCCAGGAAGATCAATTAATACTGCCGGTCGGTCGCCTCTTAGAGTGGCTCCACCTTGATCAGCAACATGCACTGCCAGATTTTCGAAATATCTGTCATCTGCCAGTTTTCCCAGATGATAGAAGCTGCCGTCGTATTCCACCGCCACTACACCATTGCGAACGAATATTTCCTCCACATACGGATCTCGCAGGAGTTGATCGAGTAAGCCAATGCCGGATAAAGCATCAGTGATGATTAGTGCATTTCGGTTAACTGCAAGGCGGTCCTCAGCTTGATCGATCAGGATGGAGCGCACCTCATCAAAAAATCGGCGACGCTTTTCGGGATCTACTTCACGCCAGCTGGGAGGATTGATCCCACGCAGAACCAATTCCTCGCGCACTCGTTCAATCAAAGACAGGTCAGACTGATTCAAGGGTTGAATAATCGGTGGTGAGGATGGATGGATCAGGGAAGTGCCAAGGTTGTCCATAGCAAGCCTCCTTGTTTCTTACTTACAGCAACTGCGTTGAGAATAAGATCCACAATTTCTGGTTTCACTGCCAGGGTGAGAATTTGCACCTGTTCATTTTGAGGACTGCCCCCTAATGCTGAATTATCCTCGCTCTTCTGGTTTGATTCAGCAGCAACACCTTGGGCATTGCGGACATCTACCACCAAAATGTTCTCGGCGATCAGCTCTACGTTGAAGGTGGGGTGATCATTTGCAGAAATATTTGTGTTCTCAGGATCGATTTTCTCGGGAAGCACCTGATAAAGATTGACTCGTTCTCCAATGCGGATCTGTCCACCAACAGCAGAGACAGGTTCAACCGGGATAGATAACACCTCAAAAGCTGCATCCGCAAGACGAAATTGTGCAATGGGAACTGCGTTAACCTGAGCCACCGGCAGACCAGCTGGCAGCGGAACTGTGCTAATCTTTTCACCCAGACTCTGAATGGATTGGAAATAAGGTAAGGATTCCATCGTACGCGGCATCTCCCGCATTTGGAACATGTCTGCATGGAGAACGGTATAAGCCGGGATAGCGCTGATCGGTACAGGCACCTGGTAAGTGGATACTTCATTCAGGTAGAGATTGCGTCCGTAAAAACCAGCACCTAGCGCAACGACTACCGCGATAAGGCCGATAATAAATTGAGTCGTTCGATTCATGATTTTCTCCGTTTCCAACCTGAGTAAACTAGTTCCAGGATGGGATCAGCCAGGCGTGGGGCGAGGGACTGAGCCCAGGTTTCGTTGTAGGGCAGAACAATCGACATGCCGCCTTCAGCACGATCCGCTACGGACTTCGCCATGTTCATTACCAAATGGCGGGGTTCTGGTATTTCGTTGATCAATCTTCTCGCCTGCAAGATGGCATCGTCACGGGGAGAGGTAACCACCACGTTGACCAACCCAGGCTTGGGTTTGGATAGCTCAGCAAAAAGCGGATGTCCCGGAAAGCAGTCCACGACAAATAGAGTGTGTTTCCGTTGGATTTCGGCCAGCAAATTTCGGACCCCTTGCGGGTCTTCGCTCCATAGGACATCGATGGTACGGCCATCCATGGGATATAAGCTCACCCCATTCCAGAGTGCCGGGGTCTCTTTATGCGTGGCAATGGCAAAAAACTCAGGCAAATCCGGTGAAACCCTGGCATGGAGTGCACTTCCACCCATACTGAGTTCGAGCAAAGCCGCCGGCAGCCCAGTGTTTTGTACGAAACGTTTACAGATCGCCATCGCAAGAGTAGTTTTACCCACTCCTCCAGACCAATTTACAAGATTGACTTGCCTTGCAGGTAAGAACGAGACCTGTTTGGCGCTGGTCAGACGAGCTCGTCCAAGCCATTCGGAAGGATCAGCAAGGAATCCCTCTTGCGATACCACCGGGACTCCGCTTCGATCCAATGCACTCTGTAGTACCTCATTGGATACATCCGGGAGAGAAATTAAATCTCCGAGAATCACCAGTTGAACACCGGTCAGGTCCTGTAAAACGCCGCGGGTCGTAAAAGCCTCCCGAACCATAAGGTTCCCATTCTGTGAGAGAGTTTCCAGCACGTCTCGATCCGGTTGGAGCGTCCCTATCAGAACGTTCAGTGTCGCGTTCCGATTTAACTTGAAGGAATTTCTAAAACTGAGCTTCATGCTTTTTTTCGTCTCCTTGGTTACTGTTTTTTGGTAAAGATATGTCTGCGTAGATCGCCATGAAAACCGCTCCGATCAAAAGGACAGTGGTTAGAATTGTCAGGACAGTTCCAGGAAGCGAGCTACTCCCTAATTTGAAATAGACAATAGATAAGCCGCTGATCCCAGCGATACCCATAGATCGAACCCACATAAAATTGGTCAGAATGGCAGATGCAACCACACAGAACACGGCTAGATGGATCAATTCTTCCGGAACAGCAAAGATTTTCATGAGCAGGGAACTGCTCAAGGCCATTCCAAAGCAAAGGTTAGATAGGTTTCTTGCCATTTTTCACCAGAGCCCAGGAATAAGTCGCCAGGGGACGATGCGCATATAGCAGGTGTATCCTTCGATCATTTTCTCTTCCCGTAGGATTCGCCAACATTGAATGAACACCAGTACCAGTGACAGAATGATTGCTGTAAAGAGCTGTGGTGAACTGAAAATCATGGCCACCCGAAACACCAATTCACCAAGATACATGGGGTGCCGCAAGAGACGATAAGGACCCCGGCTTGTCAAGCCTCGATCCGCGGGTGCGACGCCAAATCGCGGTCCTAGCGTGATAAGCGACCACATAATCAAAATGTACCCTGCCAGTGCAGGGAACAGGAAGTACCATGCGGTGTGGCTAGTGTTAGTAGTAAATGTAGGCAGGAAGGCAGCGATCATTCCCAACCATAGACCGGTGCGATCATATTGTTTTGCCGGCGCTCTTCGGGTGTAAAAGAAAGCCAATAACCCATTGTGAATTGCATACAGCCAGGTCAGGATCGAGGGGTGCTGCCAGGCAGACATCGCAGAAATGAGTGCGGCAAAGAGAAAGAAACCAAAACCAGCCAGATCGCGCAGACGACTGGAACGCCCCTGGACATAGCGAAAGGAATTATCAAGCATCACATTCCACCGAGATTCTGGACAATCGGCCAGCCAATCACGGCGAGCAAGGTCACCAGGAAAGGCAAGAAATAGAAAATCACCATCGGGATAACAAGTTCTGCCCCGACTTTTTCTGCCCGCTGCTCAGCACTGCCGATGTAGTCGGCCGCTATACTGGTGGCCAGCTGTCCCATCAGTTCCTGCTGAGCTGTGCCCCTTCGGATGAATTCCAGCTGGACTGACATTCCAATCAACTCTGGAAGATGGGATTCTTGTGCTTCACGCTGCATATGCTCGATCAGGTCACGACCCTGCGCCATTTGAAGTACCCATCGCATCCATTTACCAACCAAACTTTGTGCTTGGGCTGTGCGCCGCAGGGCTTCTTCCATAGAGACATTGGCTGACATCTGGGCTGAAACCAATTGCACATATTCTGGAAGCTGAGCAATGAACTGACGACGATAACGGCGGGCAACTCCACCCATTGATAGGACAGGATATTGAAACCCGACCAACCCACCTACCAGTGCGAACACAGGTTCTGCAGTAGCAACCATCCCCAATCCAAATCCTGTTACGGCTAAAGCGACTCGCAAGGAGGTAAATTGCACCTCGTTCCAATCATTCCAGCGCTCTCCAATATGCGCCCAATACAAATCTGCACGCGTTTTTCGAAGAAAACCAACTGGCATCCATTTAGAGACCGGTTTATCCAGGGGAGACAGGGATTTGCGCCACCCGGTTAGGACGACGCCATCCGCAGGAGTAAGAATCTCAGACAAACGCCCGGTGGGTGCAGCGGGTGCCAACTCAAGCGTCAGGTAGATGACCAACGCAAAGACAGCAATCCCAGTGAGGTAAATTAAAGCGGTCATCTATACGGCCTCCATGATCATTGAACGAATGATGAAATATCCACCCACCATAGCTGCCATCGTGACCCCAATAACGATTTGAACGGGGAGTGCAATCAAAGAAGAGCGCACCATTGGATCCTGGCTGAGATAAATCAAGATGAAGATCAAGACAACCGGCAGCACTTTAGCAGAGACCAGTGAATCGCCAGCTTTGGCTTGGGCACGGTTGCGGGCAATCAGGATTTGTTGGACACGGCTAGAAATATCCATGAGAACTCCGGTATAGGCGCGTCCACCTGCCTCGGTGTATCCTTCCAGTAATTGAGCAAGATTGGACAGGGACACCGAAGGGCTGCGAGACGCAAGACTTCGGAGCGCTTCTACCCGGTCCTTGATGCGCATTTCTGAAGCGGTGAGAACAAATTCGGGTGTGAGCGGATTGGTTTTTTCCAGCTCCAACGACTCTCCAACTTGCTGAAGGACATCCGGCACGGAACCACCTGCCAGCAGCCCGGCAGCAGTGCGGCCGATGGCAATGGGAAGTAGTTGATCGATGTTTCGTCCACGACTTTTCACCCGATCATCCAACCAGGCCCCAGGAATGTAAAAAAGAATTATGCCAATCACAATTGCCGGCAAACCTGGCAAAAACATCCAGGCGACGACCATCCCACAGACACCGGCAGAAACGCGCAGTAAGCGAAAGGTAATGGGCTTTATGTTCAACCCGGAGGCCAACAGTTTGTACTCTAGTGATTTCGGATCCTGCGAAGCACCCCCTTGGGGGACGGAAGACAAAGAGCGTGCAGAATCTATGGTGTAAAGAGCAGCCAACTTGCCTGTTTTGATCTGTTTCGGATACCACAGTAAAAGGAATAATGTGGTGCATAAAATACCCACCACCGGAATTAATATCGTCATGCATCCTCCAGGTATGTTTTAAATACAAAAACCGGACACTCGCACTGGCGCACCTTTTATGTGCGCATCCAGCAGGTAGAGTCCGGCCAACGATTGAAAGAATAGGTTATTCGGTTGTTAGATTATTTTGAGTATAGCAAGAGAAAAGGGCTTATCCTAGGGGGACAATGAAAAGAAATGAAAATTCGCATTTGGTATCGTACTTAATTTATGATGTCGATCAATACCTCTATCACTTCATCGAATTCAATACCATTAGCGTAGTAATTGTCTTTACAATAACGATCCCATCGTTGTCTCATGGTTGGATCTGATTGGATTGTCAGCAAAATTTTGTCTTGATCTTTTAGAGTAGAAAGAGACATTCTTTTTTTTGATGTGGCAGTCAATGCAGAGATAAAAATCTTCTTGTGGATTGCCTGACGTTGGGTTTTCATAATGATGTAGACATCATAAAAATCTCTTGGCCGGGTGTTGAGAACACTTCTTCGTAAAATGGTCTCAACTTTCTCTGCCAAGATCGTTTCAACATTGTATGCCCAGACTTCAATGTCCTTGTCTTCAAAATTCGAACGAAATGCATAGCGGATGGCATCGGGGGTAATAATGTCGCCAGTTGTAATATCTATTTTCAAAGGGGTATTAATAGATTCAATCCTTGCAATAATTGCCACTCGGAAACCACCATATTCGTCATCCTCCCGGATAGGTGCAATGTGATCCAACTCCAGGGTGACCTCATCCCCGAGTGGAATGGCACATATTTCCGAAAGAGCTGCTTGGATCGCTTTTTCAGTAAGCGGATATCCTCTCAGTGTTGCATCCATGTCCATGGTTGTTCTACTATTGATCCCTACCATTGAAGCGATCAGCATTCCCCCTTTAAGAATGACCATGTCTTTATATTTTGAGAGCGAAATTCTTTCCAGCAAACGTTCCAGCATAAAATTTTGCAGTACGGCTTGAGCAGGTATATGGTTTTTCAAAGCCAGGTTTTTAATTTTGGCTTTTAACTGCATTGCTTTACTCATAAGAGAATCTCAATATATTCTCTGACGATTTTTTGGATTCTGAATTGCTTAGCATAGTTGTATAGCTGGTCAATATTCCTGTCCTCGTGGATCACATATTTTTTCAAGGCTTCGTTCACGAATTGGACATCTATTTGGTTCCTACTCCGCAATACATCACAGACCGTCCTTTCGAGGTTAAAAGTCTTGATATCATTCCCATGAGGCGATTTCATTGTGATTACTCCTAACATGTATAAACCACGATTTACAAAATATACTTTTGCCCCACTCGCTTTTAATGGTGTTGCATTATATACAGCCGGGACTGTCACAGAATAAAAGAGCGGGGTCCGATCCGTCAGTCCTAAAAGGTAAAGGGCTGTTTCATGGGAAAAGATCGCTCCTTTGTACCTTGCCTGTATACTGGCCATCTCATCAGTCATATAATCGGCAGCCGAATAAACTCCTCTGGAAATTCGTTGGATCTCGCCGTTCTTTACTAGAATTGAAAGATAGGTTCTCGGAATTCCAAATTTCGCAAGATCAGAAGTTAATAGAATTCCACTCTGATCCTTCAAAATACCTCGAACTTTTTCAATCGGATTTTCTTTTTTCTTTACAACCATGCTTATATTATATTCCAAATAAGCATGGTTGTAAAGAATAATGGTTTTGATTTTCAAATGTGATTGTGTAATTGAGTAATTCCCCGATTCATTCCAACAAAAAAAGTTGAATACAATTTTTTCAAAAAAGTCTTTTTGGCAATGGACTGGGTTACACCCCGCAAAACCTGGTATGTTTTCCAACGTTTTATGCCATAATATCAAATAGTTAGTTAAATCTGCTCTCAGTTACACGTGATGTGTTAGCCAGTCTTCCAAATTTGAGAATGTGATTACAAAAAATGAGTACAAACCCAGATTCGCACCACAAACTATTTGATTGGGAAGCTATTTCGCCATCAGACTTCGAAAATCTTGTTTTCTTTCTGCTTGACGAGATGGGATTTAAAAACATTGAGTGGAGAAAAGGAGGGGAGGGAATTTCTTCCACCGATGGAGGGAGGGATCTGGAAGCAGTTCTCACGATAATAGAACCTGGTGATTTAGTCCGGCTTGAAAAGTGGTGGGTTGAAGTAAAATATCGATCTCATAACTTGTCACCTACAATTGTCAAAGAGTCAATTTTGAATGCATTAGGGCGCGAAGGAGTTAATGTTTTTGCCATAATTACCACTGGAACCATTTCGAATAAAACATTGGATTGGATTAAGGAATTTGAACGAAGCGAGAAACAACTAAGAATTAGAGTCTGGCAACTTCAGGACTTAGAAAGAGTGCTAGGAAAATACCCTCAAACTGCAACGAAATATTTTTATAAAAATCTACCCCCAAATGATCTACTAAGGGCGGTTCGGAATCGATTTTTTAATTCTTTATTACTACCAACTCTAGATGAAATTGATTATTTTTGGGAAAATTTCTCATCCCTTAATTGGAACGGTGAAAGTCTCTTGCCATTTGTAATATCCGAGACACTGGCTGGTTATCCTGAGTTTCGCCAATGGGGTTTGGTAGCTGACGAGAAACTTTTGATGGAGACTTTAGTCGTTGGATTAGCTAATGTACCTCAACTAGTTGTTAGATTTAATAATTTTAGAAAATCAAATGAATCACTTATCACTGGGCTTGCTTACTTGCTTGAAATGTGTTTGCTCCGAATAGATTTGGATAGATTATTAAAGTTCATTGCAAATCCTTACCAATTAGTAGAAGGCAATATAGAGGCGCCTACTGAGTTACTCAGTTTCATTTGGCGGCCAGTATTATCACAAATGTATAGGGATTTGGGAGAGAATTGCAGTCAAGATTGCTCTAAAGTCTCCTGGAAAGATGATAAAAAAAACCGACCGGTATCATACTTCAACCGGTTTGTTAAATCGGATCAAATAGGTATAACATTAACTGAAGAACCTTTTGTGGTAATACAATTGAGTGAGTTTAAATGCAAACTAGGGATCATTCCTGATGGAGAGTATTGTCCATTATCTGAAGAAATATCAGAAGATTGTGGAAATTATGAAAAGTTAAACAAATGGCTTGCTTTTGCTCAAATTGTAATTCGGATGCGAGCTGAATATCTCTCGAAGAATGAATTCAAAACCTGAAAGTGTTATATTTTACCTAGTATCGTGTCAAAAAGAGAACTTCAAGCCCAATTTTGCTTTGTTTTTGAGTTTACGTGAGGTCACTAAGTATAAATATTGCCCATTTCATTTATTCGGTCTTAACAGGCTATTGTTGTATCGAAAATATCCTTTCCTATAGCTTGCTAGTTAACACATTTGAGACACCGCTGGCTAACTTGCTTCGCACTTGACATGAGGGATTCACTAATTTTGAAGAATTATTTACATATGCATACCAAGGTTGTTCCTGATTCTGAAGTTTGTTCATAAAACACCTACCAGTAAACGAGGTCCGTTGTTGTTAGAATTCAGAGAAATCATCACGAAGTTAGAGGATATATGGCGATGATAAATATAGAAATAAATAATTGTAATAATGTTACTTTAGCTAACATTCATCTTATTAAGGACCGTTTAAATATTTGCTATGCAATGAATGGAACTGGAAAATCAACAATTGCAAAAGCGATTGAACTTATTTCAAAAAACGAAGACCTGTCAGTACTGAGACCATTTGATGGCGAAATTGCGCCCTCCGGAAAATTTTCTGAAAGTATAAACAAAGTGTTGTTATTTAACGAAGAGTTTGTAAATACGATTGTTTTTAAAGAGAGCGAAGTAATACAGAACGCATTTGATGTATTTATTAAAACTCCCGAGTATGAAGAGCAACAGAAATCAATCAATGAGAGACTAAAAGATATTCATATCGATACTAGTACAAATCAAGATTTAGCTAAACTATTAAATATAGGACAATCTGTTTTATCCAAATTTACGTTAACGAAATCGAATGAATTAAAGCAAACAGGGTTAATAAAAAGTTTAACGAGTACAGAGAGTATATTCAAACTACCTAACCAAATAAAAAAATTCCAGCCATTAATGGATAAAGATTACAATGTGGATTGGGTTGGTTGGAAAAATGATGGATCAAAGTACGACGATAATAATATTTGTCCCTTTTGTACAACTGTTCTAGATAATGAGTATGAGAATGAAAAGGCTTTATTTACTTCATCATATACAAAATCTAACGTAAAAAATATTAAAGAGATGATTTCATATTTTGATGCTGTGAAAGAGTATATGGATGAAAGCAAAAGTGAAGTTTTGTATCGTTGTATAAAGGAAACCGAAGACGAGCAAACCATTAATCTTTGGATTAAGCGTTTTTATGATGATCTTAGTTTTCTTGTAGATAAAATAAAGAATGTATTAGAGTTCAATTCGTTCAATATAAAAAGTGAAGATATATCAAAATTAGACGAGCAACTAAAAAGTTTAAGGATTGATTCCTCAAATCTAATTATTTTCAATAACGATAAAGTTAAAGAAATTGTTGGCTCAATCAATCAAAGAATAGAATTGATTTTGAAAGAGACTGATATCCTTAAAACTGATATTGGTCAACTCAAAAGTTTGATTGGATCAGCTACAAATAACGCTGTTAAGGATATTAACGACTTTCTATTTATGTCTGGTATTAATTATTCCTTGGAAATCAAACACGAATCAGAGAACACAACTAGGACAATATTGAGATATCTTTCAAAGAATAGAGACTCAATACAGGTAGAAAATATCAAATTGCACTTAAGCTGGGGCGAGAGAAACGCTTTTGCCCTGGTCCTATTTATGCATTATGCCCTTAGTCAAAACCCTGATTTTATTATTTTGGATGATCCAATTTCATCATTTGACAGCAATAAAAAATATGCGATTATTAATCGGCTTTTCATGAATACTACCAAAAAGAAAAGTTTCTTCAAGAAAACTGTCTTGATGCTAACTCATGACTTCCAGCCAATAATAGATTTTGTAATTAATAATAAGCCTAATGGGCAATTTGTTACAGCTAGTTTCTTCAGAAATAATGATGGTGAAATTTGTGAAATGGAAATCACAGAAAATGATATAAAATCACTCCCAATATTATTGTCGGAAAATGCAAAAAATGAAGAAGTAAATAAAGTTCATCGTATTTCAAGTTTACGAAAACTCTTTGAATATATCCATAAAGATCATTCTCAGGAAATAGCTTACAATCTTCTTTCCTGTCTATTGCATTGTAGGGAAAAACCAACTTATTTTGACGAGACAGAAATAAGCGCAGTAGATATTTTGCTTGGGGAAGAACTGATCAAGACATTTATCCCTGATTTTACTTATCCAAGTTACAAAAACAACATATTTAACGAAACTAATTTAATTAGTTTGTTTATGGGCGAACAAAACGCATATTTTCGGCTTCAAGTATTTAGGGTTTTACTTGCAGTTACGAATTTAAGATCAAGAATTAGTGATGATCCATTACTTAAATATATAGATGAGCAATTTCATATTGAAAATGACTATATATTTTACCTTGACTTCAATAAATATGATATTGTTCCTGATTTTGTTATACCAAAATGCGTTGAGTTCTTAAAAAAAGAACATGTAATTTAAAACTGTTCAACCAATGACAGTTCGAAATGAGCTTCCCCAAGATAGTGGCAATATTTTTATTAATGCTTATTGATGTGGTTTGTTAGTTAATTTTCCATTGCCGTTGTAAATATGAACATTAGTAATTGAGTACAAATCAGACTGTACAAAAAAACTGATAATCATTTATATTAAGCTCCCCAATTTCTCCCACCCTGGTTCTGTTGCAGATGATTCTTCTATGTACCGGTAAATAAGTTCAAAGTAAACATCTCCATTTTTTAAATCCTTGGCGATATTTGAAATTGCGGTCACCCGCCGAACCTCGTGACGGATACTTATCTGCACCAACAAATCTACTGCGTCGGAAATCATTTGATTGGCTTCATGCGGTTTTACTCCAGCATCCGCACCCATGACAGTGGCCAGACGGCGAACAGCTTCACGCGGACTGTCTGCGTGAAAGGTGCAAGCTCCGCTGTGACCTGTCATCAAAGCCCGAAACAAACTCATGGCTGCTATCCCATCACGAACCTCACCGATCACCAGGTAGTCGGGGGACATACGCATGGCATCATCCACCCCGTCCGCCAAAGTGTAAGGGCGAACATCCGTACCAACTGCTTGCGGTCGGGCTTCGACAGTCTGTACCGTGGGGCGGTCTACCCAGATTTCTTCAGGATCTTCAATCTTTACGATGCGCCAGATCGATGGCAAATAATTACACAGGGCGCTTAGCAGCGTGGTCTTTCCGGTGCGGGTTCCACCTGAGATCAAAATTCTTTTACCACCTTCCATCGCCTGTCGAAGAAGATCCATCATTTCGGAACTCATCATTCCACGTTCCAATAACCATTCTGGTTTGACCGGTTTTTGCTCATACAGACGAATATTGATAGATGGGTTGCGACCTGGAGGAGCAATCACAGGGTGTAGGGCTTTGATACGCCCCCCACCTGGATTGTGCAGCGTTGCCGGCAGCTTTGCATTGATGCTTGGGTTGGTTTCATTTAGTGTTTTGTTTTGCGGTCCAATTAGACGATCCAGCACCCGCCAGATCTCGCCCGCCCCAGGATGCAGGTCAATTGATTCCCAACGCACAGACCCTTTAAGCATGATTTGCAGCAGCCCGCTCGAATAAATCGTGATTTCCGAGATATCCGTACGTGCCGGCGGTAAAAGTAAATCCAGGAAACCCAATCCTAGAATGCGCCGGGTGAGTTCTTCCGCGATTGCGCCTTCCAGTTGGGCACCAGGACGACAGTTGCGCTTGCGTAAAGCAGCAGAAATTTGTGCCTCAACCCGCTCCCGGATGCGTTGCCGGTCGGTGTCACTCGGACCTTGCAACACGGTAGTGGGAAACTCGTGGTTGATCTGATCGATCACTTCATTGAACACCTCGGATCGGGTGGTTTCATCCAGGTTATTTACATTAGTGGCTGTGTCGTACAAACCCAAAATCCCAGGCATGTCACTCCTCCAATTTTTAGATACTTCTCTGTCTCAAAAGATGCTTAAGTGAAGCGAATCTTTGGTAATCGCAGAATACCCTTTTTCCCATCGGTACGATCTAGATTGTTATCCACCATGGGAAACAAGGTGTTTACGATAGCTCGAATGCCTTTGGAAAACTCATCTCCACGGGTCACTGGCAGAATTCCATCATCTTGTGCCTGTGAGACGCCCGGATCAAAGGGGACGATTGCGGCGATAGGCGGAGCCCAACCCAGAGATTTGGAAAGTTCTTCCTGAAAGATCCGAGGGGTGAAACTGCTACGCTCGGAGGTCTGGTTCAAAACCAAGTAGATTGAATCTCTGGCAAGTCGTTTTTCACTCTTTAAGCCGGTCAGTAACAAAGTTAGGGTATGGCGAATAGCAGTCAGGTCAGCAAGTGTCGGTCGGGTGACGATCAGGGCATAATTTGCGAAGATGATTGAATGCATCATCCACAAATCTTCGGTTGTTGGTACATCCATCACAATGGCAGCGTAACGTCCGTCTTCAGAATCTATCAACATTCCATTGATCGTTCCTTCTCCTGTACCTTTATTGGAGCTTTCCAGAATATGCATGTATTCCAGGGAAGATTCAGGTGCAAGCAAGACCTCCAGATTTTCCTTGCGCTGGATCGCAGTCTGAAAGGCAGCCTTACCGGGACGGTCAAAGTACTCGGTGAGGTTAGGCACATAGCGTAGTCCTAAGTGGGGTGCAGCTGAAGGCGGCAATCCCATTGAGACTAACAAGGTCTTCACGCTGAGCCGAACTGATAATTCATACGCCAGATTTTCTGCAATGGTGGAACAGCCAGATCCACCGGCATGGGAGAGCACAGCAATCCGTTTGGTTCCTGTGATATAAGCGGAAGCCCCACTGGGAGAATAACCGGATACTCCTTGTTGCATGGGGGCAGCCTGGCTAAGACTGGCACGGGCAGTCATCGCTGCTCCATAGGCAGCCTGAATAACCTCATTCCAATTGACAGGGGCGACAAAAACCCCACGGACGGTATCTATCTTAACGAAAGCTCCCTGAAAATCCTTCTGCGGTAAAGGGAGAACCACAATTGCAACCCCTCGCCAGGCTGAAATTTTCTGGAGAGTACGGATCAGTGTGTCGGGATCTGGAGCAATATCCGCCTGGACAATTACCAGGTCTGGTCGTAAGTTATTCAGGTTGGTTTCAAACATGGACCACTGAGCTGCATGACCCGAGATCATGAAGCGTTGGTCTGCCAGGATCGGCTGCTGCATCTGATAGTAGACGACGTCATGGCCAGCCCCGGCTAACATCACCGTGATTTTATTGGTTTGGTAAGCGTTGTCGCTCATTTTGGCCTATTTCTTTCGATATTCATTCATCTCGTTATAAAGTTCACCCAGATTGAGGGTAATCACATCCGCCACATCCAATTCCAATCCTGAGGTCGGCTCCAAAGCCAGATGGATGATGCCATATTGGTCAAGGGCAGCCAGCAAGGTCGCCGGATCAACCTTGAATCCTGGTGTAACTTCTACCAGCCCGGTAGGAACATCCAGAACAATGACACTGCCCTCCTGGGCGGACACGCTGGTGCGTGCCGAAGAAAATAGCTCTTCTTCACTGGCACCCGCTGGAATCTCTTCATAACGAAAAGATTGCGGAACCATCAAAACACGCACGCCGGTAATGACCAGACGAGCCAGAGGAGAAGAAGGCGGCGCAGGTGTGGGAGTTGGGGTAGGTGTTGCGGCTACACCCGGAGTGAGGGAAACGATCGGTGATGTAAATTCCGAAATCGGAGCCGTAAATACGCTGGCGTTGCTCGTTTTCAGAATATCGGGGGAAATCATACCGATTACGGTCACAGTCTGTCCAGGGCGGAGCAGTCCCGCCACGCCACTGGCTAGGTCGACATGGATCGCCAGGGCTACGTGACCTTCCGGTAATTCAGCAGGAATGCCTGCGCCGGCGATCTCACCTAAAACAGAGGTAACAATCAGGTCACCCGGAGCGCGGCCAACTGCCAACATTTTGCCATTCACTTCTTCGATCTTAGCGATGGCATCGGACGGTTTAGCTCCCATCGGAATGGTACGCAGTTCGACCAGCTGATCGGTCAGAAGAGTGCCCGGTGCGATGGCGACTTTGGCAACCACCACCTGGGTTGGGCGAATGACACCGTTCAACAGAGCGATCACGAGAAGACCGATGACGACAGCCAGCACGATGGCGGCGATGGGGGAACGTTTTTTGCTTTGCATAGTAGATAATTCTCCTTTTCGAAATTAAATAGATTATGGATTAGAGGCAAGGATGTCGGATGCTGTCCGTTCCAGGGAAACAGCACCCAATTCTTGGGTGATCTCAAGATCTGAAGGTTCATTACAGCGAATGATTAGAGGGCGTACCAGCACCGGTTCCAGCCAGAATACATCATCGCTGTAGCCCAACTTGGCAATTGCATAAGTGCGCGGAATGCGCGCCAGGTAGCGTTTGTATTCGGTGTTGACCAGACCTTTTTCGGAGCGTCCCAAATGTGGGAGGATTAAGTCGCGATCTTTGGGGTCTTTGGTCTGAAACACAAAGACATTCGCGCATGAAGAAAGGATGCCCGAGGGCAGCTCGCTCACGGTTTGAGCCATCAAGTGTAGGAAAATGCTGTACTTACGTCCATCCCGCCACATCGTTTGAAAGAGGTGGCTGACCGGATTGCTCGATTCTCCTGAACCTTGATCGGAAGCGGCACCACCCGAGACGCCGGTCAGGACTTTATTGGCTTCTTCAAAAAAGATTTGCATGGGCGGGAAGTGTTTGCCACCCAACATTTCGCGCCGGCGGGCGACTGCATCCGAGTACAGGATGCTGGCCAACAAAGAAAGTAACGCCGCTTTGGAGTATTCGTCCATTTCAGCGCCACCTTCAATGACAGTGATGCCCCATGGATTTTCAGGGCTGCCCATCAATCCCAGGTCTTCCACGCCGATTCCACTGGCTGAGGGTCCATATTGGCGAGCCATATGACCTTCGGAGAACTGCTCTAGTCGCAAGAGGACGCCCTCCAGACTTGTACGACTGACCTGATCACGTTCTAATTTCTCTTTGTAGGTTCGAAGACGGTCTACCCATTTGGAAACATCCAGTTTACGACTGCGGTAGACTGCCAGGACTTGTAGTTCTGAAGGAGAAAGGCTTTCTAACAAGGTCCCAGGATGAGGTTCATTCAGGTTTTCACCGGAGCTCTGACGTTCATTCTGAATTAGCTGCACCTCCCGATCATCCTGGAGATGTCCCAAGGGGCCATTCTGCAACTTGGGATCACCAGTCAGGACACCCGCTTCAAAATACAATTCGGTCAGCGCGCGACGCATAAAACCCAACTGCCTGGCTCCCAATCTGCCGGCGTTGGCAAAGAGCTCAGCGACCATGCTGCGGTAACGACCCGGATCAATGCGGCGCGGCACTTGCAGAATATTCCAACGCAGTGGACGAGGAGAACCAGGATAGAGCTGACGGATATCAACATGACCTAAACCGTCTTCTGAACCTTTCTGACCAACCCCTGGCCAGTTCATAGCCTTGCGCCAACCCTGTCCGAAGTCCAATACAATGGTGCGATAATGCCAGAAACGGGTAGTTTCATAAGCCAGGCGCTCAGCAGCGATGGATTTTCCAAAACCAGTATCGCCAACAAAGGCTGTGTGGAAATGACGATCAGGAACCAACTTTAAAAATGTATCCGTCAGGAGACCCGTTTCGCTCGACCACTGTCTGGCCAGGGTGATATTCCCCGGTATATCCGGATAAAACGCAAATGCTGGCGTCTCTTCCTGGGTAGTGAGCGCTGATCCTTGCTCGAACATTCCCGGAGTGGTGTAAGCCGCTACCTGCAGCATGGTCAGAAGAGTCGAATCAGCATACCCACTCATGGCTTCAGGAATATTCTCAATTCGGGTGGATGGAGTGAAAGCACGGGCATGCAGGCCGATGTAAGCTTGTTCGGGATCTGTTAGCGCACGTGTCTGCACACCCGCCACCACGTCTTCTGTTCCATGAAAGGCTTCTGGGATGAGCCCCATTAAAGCGTGCACACCCTGTTCGCTTCGAGCCAGGGCGTATAAATCCGTATAAAAAGCGCCTTCCCGACTGGCTATATCTAACAACTTGCGTTGGGTGCGCATGATATCGGTCAGGAGGATATAAGGATCATCCTGCCACTGATAGGCGTTGGAAAGGGAAAAGGAAGGGGCAACTCCCACGCTCATGCCAGCGCTAATTCCACGCCCTATACTTTGTCCCAAACCTACCCCATCCGCCTCGGAGCGGGCTGTGCTTTTTGTATCCGCATGGCTCTGGGTGGTAGAGGTACTGGTGGTATCCGCTACAGAATCAGTCTCAGAGCCTGAGGTCGTCCAGGCTTCCGATTGGGTCGACGAGTGGCTTTGAGAATTCGTATTGGATTGGCTTTGGGTGGTGCTTTGAGAAACGGTATCCGATTGACTTGAGGTTACCGAATGTATACTCGAGTCGGATGAGCCACTGCTGTTAACCACACCATCAGCCGTACCCCAAATGGTATTTCCACCAACGTTAGCAGATATCCCTACACCAGCCGGAGCAACGCTGCCGCCTACGCCGCCGTTAACCCCGTAGGAAGAGCTGTCGGTATGCGAGTTCGCCACGCCAGAGGAATCGGAGTGCGAGGATCCGTCGGTTACAGCTGAGCCTTCTGTATGAGCTGTCCCCTGACTGACTGCCGTTCCAACCGTGGAAGATGAACCAACCGTGTCTGTCTCAGAAACTCCGACCGTGTGTGCCCAACCACTCGTACTGGCATGGCCGACCGTATGGGCTTGGCCCTGACTGTCCGCCACGCCATCGGTAGCAGCTTCTCCGTGAGTAACGCCACTCGAATGGTTTGTGCCATAAGATTGGGAGGCGTTTTCTGCCAGGCCTCCGGTCAGAATCGCTGGCAGGCTGATCCCGAAGGAGGCTGCCCGGGTTCCCAACTGACGGGAAGCGTAAACGGAAGTATCTTCCAACATGCCAGCCAACATGCGCGTAATATCTTCCAGACGAACATGATTGGTGAGCAGCATCAACAGGAATTCTTCTTCCAGGCTGCTCATTCCTCGGAAGAGCAGTTCATTTTGTTGAATGGAATATTGCTGAGCACCCTGACTTCCGGACAACAGAGGATCCCGCATCGAAGAATCGCCACCACGAGCGTTTTCGCGTGGATCCGGATGCCCAACAGCCACAATGGCATAAGGCATCTGCTCCAACGAACGCGCCAACCATTGAGCCACTTCAGTCGAAAGCGGCTCCAGGCGGATTTGACGGTAAGCACCGACCAACCCTGCACGTAAAGCTGAAAGATCCCGTAAAGAGTGTTGGATGGCTTCTTCTTTCTTTGGAGAAAACGCAGCTACCCCATAACATTGAACGATCCCAATATTTGGATTCTTAAAAACACCGGCCGCCAGATATACCAGATCAACTTGAGCGCCATATAAACCACGTAAGACCGTGCGCATCTTCTGCAGCAAGCCGGCATCCCGGCGAGCCTCCAGTGAAATATAGCGCAATTGCAGCAACCGGACCGCCCGATATCCCTGATATTCCCGCGTACCTTCCCGCTCTGTGACACGAAAGACCAGATAGTCGAGCTCATTTCGGTCGTTGAAATGCAGCTCTGTGCCTTCCACTTCCAGGTCATTAGGAATGGAGAGAGAGGCCTTCGTTTTCAGCCAGGGTATTTTTTCGGTCAGTTTTCCAATAATCATCGTTCTCTTTTCTCCGTACTTGGCGTTCTGCCTCATCAATTCGCCAACTAGATCGGCTGGTAAATTCATGAGGCTGCTTTTGCTTGCGCAAAAGAAGCCCTGGATTACTATTGCTTCACTGATTCCCACCAGACTGCATCAATCACCTCGTTCACATTTGGCTCGACAACCACCACCTGTGGTGAGCGTTGGCGACTTTGGGATGATGCCTGCTGGTTTTCACGAGCTGAGGAACGTTGCTCATAGGATTCTTGTGGGTAACCTTCTTTCCCAGTTTCACTTCGCTTTTCGGAAGTATTCCAGGGTTTCAACCGGAACAAGAGACTCATTTGAGCAATCAGCGCCGCAAATGCAGTGATGATGAGGACGCCTGCCATCAAGATGATCATAGAAATCACTCCTAAAGCAGGTCCACGCAGCAAATCCATAAGTTGTGACATATTGACCTCCAATCGTTGAAATAGAATCTGGCGTTAATAAAGAACTTCCTACGTTTATAAAACTCGTACCGAATAGGTAGAGTAATACATAAAACAAGCTCAATTATGTGTGCTGGTTTCATCTACCACCTACCTTCTAGTCCGGTATCGGTTAATCAACTCACTGGCTCCTGCCAATGGATTGACCAACGACATCGGGTTGATCAAGACCTGCTGCAGTAACATCGCGAAGTAACCCAAAGGGATTACCAACCACAAAGCCCATAAAATAATCGTGGTTACATTACCGCGTGTATTGGCAATTACAGCCGCAGCGCTTTCTGAAGTACCGATCAGGGCAGCCCACTGATCTGCTGATAATTGAGCGGTGTATGCCAGGTAGAGCCGGCTGCCGATGACGGCCAAGGAATAAATCGCAATTCCTGATTTCATATTCCATAGCAGTGTGTGTTCTTGCATGTGCATCAGCAGAACAATGATGGTACCGGTCAGCCACATCGCTGCACCCAGCCAGGGAACTGGTGCACCCATTCCCCATTGGCTGATTACCCACATCACCAAGATGATTGCCGTGGTGATCTGTGCAGTGTATAAATCCGGAGTAGCCGCCTCCCGTCCACTACGGCCAGGTCGGAAAGCTGCCCTGGATTGCACTCGTTGATCAACAAAGCGAATGATCAAACCTGCACAAAGAATGCTTACCAGGGCAGCTCCGGATTCACCAAGCCAGTAGACAGTTGCCAGTACACCATTCAATAAGTAAGTAGGCAGTGCTGCGAGGAAATCCCCAAAGACAACAAAATAATCTGTCATAAACCACTACCTCCTTACTCGTCATAATCATTACTTGGACACCACAGACCAATAACCAACAACAGATAAACGACTGCCATGAAACCTAGGAAGACTGTCAGCAACACACCGACCGCTATCCATACAATCTGCACATTGACCTTTTATGGCACCAACGCCGGTAGATTTACATAGACTTTCATCGCTCCATCGATCCCTACAAGTCTCGGTTGTGTGATCGGAATACCCCGGAAGCGTGTCCCCGTGGTAACCACGTCCAGACGCAAGTTGAAGGTTCCCGGATCTGCAAATGGAACTCGAAGTGCCTGTCCGGTTGCCGTACAGGTTCCACTACCATCGCATCCCCCCGTCCATGATCCTATTCCCGGAATGAGAGTGAAATTTGCTTGGTGAATGTAAGCTTCATAATGCGTTTGACCCAGTTTGCCTGTAATCCAATCTTGACTGGCGGCATCCAGGGCGGCGGTTGCTTGTAAGGAAGCAACTGCATCTGGTAGATGTTCTACATGCATCCGGCATTCCTTGAATACCATCTCCATATCAGAGACTCCATCATTGATGGTTGATCTTGAACTCGTTTTGCAGTTTGGGGTTTCCCCGGCATTAGCTGACCGGCAAACATCTCGTTCCTCGTAGATGGGTTCATACCAGGTGAAGATTACTGGAAGAACTGTCACCCTGGCTTGAATATCTGCTCCACGCCGGGTTTCAGTATCTTGCCCAACGACCAGTGGATTATTCGGTGCAGTCTTTTGGATGGTCAGCACAGGCTGCTGCATGGTTACGCTCGGATCAGGACATTCCCGAGGAGGTGGAGGTGGAGTGACTACTCCCGAACAACCACCCGGAATGGACGCACAATTTTGTGTGCCATTCAAGTACAACAAGTACAAGGAACGCAGTGCCCCATCATTCCAGGTCATCTGCAACAGATTGGTGATGAATCCCCACCCGGAGAAATAGGTCCACACATCCTGATTTCCATTAAGCACAGCACCCCAGAATTGATCCGGGCTGGTATATTCCGGGTGTTCTGCCTGTATCCGGTTCCAATCCAGGTTGTCGCCGGCTGCCAGACCGAGAAAAGAGATCAGGCTACCATACCCGTTGCCCAGGGATCCATAAGAGCTGGTTAGGCCACTTTCCTGAGGATTCATGGCCATAAAGAACAAAGTCGAAGCGGAAGGCAACACAACAATGTTCCCACTGGGGGTCTGGTAGCGATGGTAATTAGCATCGAGGTCAAGCGATTGCCCAAAGGGTAGTTCAATCGACATCCAGTCGGGATGATCTGTGGTAACTCCCAGATCAATAAGATCTGGATTCAGGTTGCCGTCTGGTTGAAAGACCTCAGACCAGGGATCGTTACCCTGAGCATAAACAGCTGATGGAATGAGAAAGGTCAATACGACAATGATTAGGAAAAATCTTTTCACTACTTCTTTCCTTCTTCTACAGTTGTGGTGGGAGTTTTTTCGCGAGCGAGGATGGCGTTGATTTCCGCTTCCATCAGGAAACGATCAAATTTCCAACCACTTTCCGTTTTCACGAGAACAACATACGCCGTGTCCTGGGTTTTATTGCTACCTGGCAGAGGGGAAGATAGCGTAATGGTCATCCGCCATACTTGCTCGGAACCGTTGTCTGCTACCTTATCCACTGCCTGCGTGGCAGCTGTGACCACAGACTTGGCATCCACATATTTTTCCCACATACGATCTGCGCCGGCTGAAAAAAACTCACATCCATCGGGCGTGCTGAGCTCGCAAATGCGATTGAGCCAGACTTCTTTTCCTTCCTGGTAGTTCACCTGAAAAACCTTTTCAATGGCATTGACGGCTGCAGCAGAAACCAGACTATCTTCACTGGTTTCTGCTATTGAACCTTGCTCCGTATGAAGAGGCCAGTTTTCGATCACCAGGACTCCTATAGCGATGACCACGGCCAGGATGACTGCAACAATCAGGTCACGTTTTGAGACTGAAATTTCTTTCAATTTTTCTCCTTTCCCGATAAGCGGGTTCAAAAGTTGGGTAAAACAAAAGCGACCAATCATGTCTTCAATTCCTGTATGCACTTGAAGGAAGGTGTAAACAGGAAAGACGTGATGGTCGCTCCAAGGATTATATGGATTAGCTGATGATTATCAGCGACCGAACAGATATTTGGTTGTACCACTAATCATAGCAAGGGGAAATCCTTTATCCTAGAGGGTCATTTTGATGAATTTTCGAAAAAAGGGGGGTTTTAACTTGACAAAGTAATACTAGAGTATTACATTATAGATAACCTAACCGATAAGGAAAATGAGCATGCCGAAAACAAATTCTGCCAGTAAACCAGTACGTTCTTTTCGAATAAGTCCTGAAGGCGTGAGTCAATTAAGAGCAATGGCAAACGTGATGGGACGAAGTGAAAGCAATGTGATTGAAGTGGCGCTTGACCGAATGTATCGGGAGGAAATTCGTTACAACCGGGTCCTACGAGAGGGAGCCCGACCAGAAGATCAGTATCTGATAGATAAAGGAAATGAAGGAGAAAATGAAATTCATCGGAATGTTTCTTAAGTTGATTGGGAGTGTTATTAAGACTGCGGTTATCCTGGCGATTTGCTCCAGCATCTTGTTTATTGCTTACAAGGGTAACCAACCCATGCAGATTCCCCAGGCTCCAAAGGGGATGACCTACTTAGATTTTATTGCCGACCGGATTGATGCCTCAAAAACGGTTAAGCCCTCCCGGTGTGGTTGGGGAATGATGCTATCACTGGTCGCCCTCGGTCCCATCTATTCATTCGTTTATACCGAAGTTGGAATTCACCCAGATGGGCTTCTTGCTCGTGGCACTTCCTCTGATCCAGATATCCCAAAGGATGTAGCCGGTGCGAAGTGGTATGAAGTGCCTGGTATCTGGTGGAATACGATTGAAAGATTATCCTGGACGATGGTGGGTAAGCCGGCTTTTTATGGGTGTAAGTTAAGGCCAGTTTTGGCTACGATGAGACAATGATTAATTGGCTGAGGAGCATAATTTACATCTCGACAAAAGCTCCTTTGATTCAATAAAAAAGAACTACAAATTATTAACTGCAGTCCATTTACATATGAATGAGAGATTTAATTTTTCAACATTCTCAAACCACTTCCGAGAACTACGAATTCGCTGATCTCGCCAGTACGGCGATGGTCAAGGTGAGCCAGCCGCCAACTGCACCGATGATTAACACACTAATTACATTTGCCGAAAGGGTCAGTATCTGATTGACTACGGAGTAATTGCGCTTGGCAAAGCGCAATTCTTAGGCTAGTTTCTCCAGGTCGTCGGCCATCAAAGTCACGTCTGCGGTATCCAAAGTCACATCCGTTCCAGTTGTTCCCATGGCGACACCCATGGTTGCTTCAGTCAGCACTGGGGCGTCGCTGACCAAGTTTCCGACCATGCCACATGCCAATAACGGGAGGTCAGCTCGCGTACCTTGACCGATTTATCCTCCGGCTTCAGGTCCGCATACAACTCATCGATTCCCAGTTCGCGAGCGATGGCCCGGGCAGTATGTTCGTTATCGCCGGTTTGCATGACCACTTTACTCGCTCCTGTGGTATGCATGGCATCAATGGCTTTCTGAGCATTGGGGTTGATAGGAGTCGTGATGAATGGTTAAATTTAGTAAATGGGAAATTTGAGTGCAAAGCACGTTCCGTAACCAGATCCGTCTGGATTGTGATAGATTGGACTCTCTACACTAATCTGCCCGCCTTGAGCTTCGGTTAATTGACGGACAATAGCCAGCCCTAATCCTGTGCCGCCTGTGGCGCGATTGCGTGATTTCTCAGCCCTCCAGAAACGATCAAAGAGTTTTGATAATTCATCATCAGGGATTCCCGGTCCGTTATCACTGACAGATACACTGATACTATCAGGTGTGGTAGTTGCTTCAATCACTATCTGCGTGCCACCAGGCGTATATCTCAAGGCGTTGTCCACCAGATTTATTAGAATTTGCGACAGACGTTCAGGATCTGCTTGTAACTTTGGTAAGCTGGCAGGGATCGTTGTTCTCAGGTCAATCCCTTTTTCATTAATGCGTAGCTGTAATCTCTCAATTACCTGGTTTACCAATTCCGCTAGGCCCACAGGACGTAATTGCAAATTTAATTGTCCAGTATCTGCCAGGGAAAGGGTGCGTAGATCGCTGATGAGCCGGTTGAGCAATATGGTTTCTTGATGGAGCAAAGCCAGTTCCCTGGCACTGGAAGGCAACACATTGTCAAGCATGGCTTCTAGATTACCTTGAATAACCGACAAAGGGGTACGGAGTTCGTGGGCAATGTCTGCAATCAAATTCTGGCGTTCGGCTTCATAGCTCTGTAATTTGTCCGCCATCTGGTTAAAAGAACGAGCAACCTGCCCAACTTCGTCATTGTTCCCAATCCAGGCACGTTGATTCAGATCTCCTTTCGCAATACTTAGTGCAGCGGTGGAAAGACTCCGCAATGGGCGAGTAATCTGAAAAAACAGGAGAGAGCCCAGAATAAGGGCAACTATCCCCGCCGCTATCCCAGCCCAGAGAACAGAACTGCTCACCGAGCTAAGAAAATTTCCAGCAGGTGTGGAAGGGCTGTTGAAGGGTGTAATGATTAATGTCCCCACCTGGCGATCTTGTACCATTATTGGTGTGCCGCGGGCGATATCATCTACCTGAAGACGGGTTCCTTTTAAGGCACCAGCAGTATCAGCCACGATAACCCTATTTTCGTCTACCAGCACCAGCCTATTGCCCGCAGATGTCCACATGTCCATCATCCACTGGTCATCTTGGCACCATCCTTCTGTTTCCCAATAAGACCCCATCATATCCCCCATCATACTTTCACCTGCCGCCATCTCCATACAGTTATCTCCACCAGATTTGCCAGATGAAGGAGAAGCGCCATAAGCTACCGGTTGGTGTAAGATGTTATCTACCCTTTCCCAAGACCCTGTCTGGGCAAAGTATTCCGATAACGTAGGGGTGAGTTGATCAGCCCACTGCTGCCCAGTTTGGGTGACGTATAACTCGAATTGCCCTACTGTTGCCTGGCTTGCCAGTAACACCACTACCCCGATTCCTACCAGGATGACTAGGCCAAACGCGCCGATCAATTTTACCCACAGACTTTTCATTTTCTTCTACCCATCAACAATTTTGTACCCAACACCTCGCACAGTGAGGATATATTTCGGTTGACGTGGACCAGGTTCTAGCTTTTGACGTAGATTCTTCACGTGCTGATCAATCGTACGTTCATAACCCTCGTAAAAGGGCGTATCTAGAACATGTTCAAGCAAGTGAGCGCGAGAAAAAACTCGTCCAGGAGAGCGCATCAAAGCAGCCAATAGATCGAATTCCATGCGGGTTAACTCGATTGGCTTACCGGAGATGGTTGCGATCCTGCTGCCCAGGTTGATCTTGATATCCGCCACCTCGAGGCTTTCAAGGACAACATCTGGCTGTTCGATGCGCCTCAAGACGGTGCGTATGCGCGCTACAACCTCTCTGGGAGAGAAAGGTTTGGTGATGTAGTCATCGGCTCCCAATTCCAGGCCAATAAGCCTATCCGTCTCTTCACTGCGTGCGGTCAACATAATAATGGGAATATTCGATTCGCTCCGCAGTGTGCGGCAGACATCCAGACCATCTAGCTTTCCAGGTAAGTTCAGGTCTAGTAAGACCAGAGTAGGATTATTACGACGGAACGCAGCTAGACCCTGCGTCCCGTCAGTTGCCCAATCTACTTCAAAACCCGCTTTTTCAATGTACAGGCGAACAGTGCGTACGATGTTGGCTTCGTCTTCAACAACAAGAATTCTCTTTGCCATCAATTACTAATCGATCATTGAGCCGCAATGGGGACAATTACGCCAATTCGCCTGAACATTCTGGCCACAACTTGAGCAAGCAATTACTGCTACCTTCGCCGGGGTAAAAGGTGTACGATTGGATGAAAATACCTTTACGAGCCAGATACCACCAGCAATGAGCAGGGCAATAAATCCCACAGGGATAAGAAAGCCCAGAAACATTCCAAACCAACCGAAAGAACTGTATCCCAACATTCCAGTGCCGCCCCAATTATCCATCATACCTCGGCTTCCCCACATACTGCAGTCATCGTAAGCCCAATTGCCTGTGCGTCCATAAGCTACAGGGGAAAGCAGGCTGAACCCTACACCTAGGATAACCAAAGCTACTCCTCCAATAACCAACCATTTTAACCATTTCGATGCAATCATTGAATATCTCCTTCAAATATTTGCTTTGTGTTTTGTCGAGAACAACTACTCATCTCAGTTGTTCAATGCGCCCGCTGCGACCCAATCTACCAGTTTCTGAATTTGATCTTGATTGAGCGATGGGCCGCCATAGGGCATGTATCCACTGGAAACCAACTGAATCAATCGGCTGTTGATCGGGTCGCCGGGGATGACCACCGGCCAGCCCATACTGCCATTTACCACACCAACATAACTATCCAGAAAGAGGCCTTCCGTTCCGCCGTGACAGGAAACACAGCGCGCATTGAAAACGGGTTGCACATCTCGGCTGAAGGAAACGGCAGTGGAACTTACCGGCGGAATGCTGCTACTGCCTGACATCTGACCAGGAGCGTAGCCGTTGTTGTTCCCATATCCTTCCATGCAATTATCATAACCGTTCCAGCCGCCGCACATTCCGGGGCTACGGCTATAAGCCCCAGATTCATTCTGACCGTTTTGTTGCGCCCACATGCCTTCTGACATGTTTCCGTAATTATTTCCAGGTTGTGGAGAAGGTAGATTCCCAATGCCTTGCTGTTTCCACCCACCGTTCGGCATCATCCGTGGAGCACCATAACCATTTCCGCTTTGTTTTACCGGTTGATTCTGAGAATTCGGTTGCACCAGTATATTGGATGCAGCGGGTTGATTGAATGCAGGCTGTTGAGCAGCGGATGGAAGTGTCCATGCTGGCGAACACGCGCCCAGCAGTAAAGCAACTCCTGCAAAGATTGTTGTAGATATTAGTTTGTTTACCATAAAGTACCTCCAATTGCCAATTGATTATTGTATATACTTTACAACAAAATTGTGTAGAGAATGTGAAGAGCATTTGAGCATTTGGTGATAAAGGGTTTGCATTCGAAAATTGCTTATAAGCCGTTCAATCGCACATAAATGTCGGCAGCAATTTCTTCATCCACGGCAAATTGACTGTAGGCAGCCTCGAAAACAAAAGATGGCGAGCGGCGAAATAGTTTGATGGACACGCCTGGCAAAACCCCCATGGCCATCAATTTCTGGAGGCGGCGAGGGTTATTCATTTGAATATAAGCGATATCCCCACCCTGTCCTGGTTGAAGCTGGCACAATGGGGCAATTAGCCGTCCTACCGAGGCTCGCATCTCCCGGCAGCATTCACCAAGCGGAATCGGCCTTCCGTGGGGACAAAAACGCGGATGTCCTAAAAGTGTGCAGATGCTCTCATCGAGCCCGTCGAACAACGAATGCTCCAGTCGGCAAGTGTGCTCATCCAGCAAGGTAGCCTCCATTGTCAGCACGTCCGCCAAAAGACGTTCTCCCAGTCGATGGCGACGGATAGCCCGGGTGGCTTCGGGTTTTCCAGTCAGAGTTGGTATCAGTAAATTTCCTTTCCACTCGGCCAATCCATGCTGAACCAGTTCACCAGCTCCATCTGCTGGGGCGTCTTTTTTCTGCAAGCCAGCCTTTGCTTCCTCTTCTGTAACGACCCACAGAATTTCGAGCAATTCCTGGGCGCTTTCACTAATCTTCATCGTGTTGAGTCCTTTATCAATGTTGAACGATTTTCTTTTTTTCGCTTTAAATTGCGAAACCAGCGGACCAATTTTGCCTCCGGCGGCATCTCATATCCGCAGTGGGGGCAGCGGATGAGATGGCAATTCCCAGTCAAAGGGCAACTACCGCAGGCATTTTCGCCTTCATCAATGGCGAATGAATAGCCGCAGAAACTACATTTCATATTGTAACTCCCAGGATTACCAATAATTTATTGAGCAAACCTCCCACCAAGAAGGCAAAGGGGAAAATGAAGGCGAAGATCGCCAGCGCTGTCTTCAATCCCCGCTCTTTAATCGTGACTGAAAATTGCGCTATGCACGGTACAAAGAGTGTCATTGTTACCGTAGATACCAGCAACTGAACGCCGTTCATAGTGCTGCGCAAGTCGTACAAGCCAGCAGCTCCGTAGTCGCGCCGGAAGAACCCAAATAAAAACGCCACCGCAGTTTCGTCCGGTAATCCGAGCCAACTCACCAGCGGCTCCAGCGCGTTTACAACGACATCGAATAATCCGGTCAACCTCCCAAACCAGATAATCACACTAGCCAGAATGAAAAGGGGAAAGACCTCCCGAAAGTACCATTCCATGCGGGTATAAGTCTTGACAATAATGTTGCCTAAGGTCGGTAAGCGTAGTGGAGGTAGTTCCATATAGAACATCGGGCGTTCTCCTGGGATCACACGAGCAGCCAGGAAGCCAATTAGCAAAAATATTCCGGTAACGATGATGGCCCAAAGAACCAGCAGTTTCGGTTGCCCAGCCATCAGCCCAAGCATCACACCAAGTTGGGCTGAACAAGGGATGGCCAGTGCCAGTAGCATTGTGCTGATCAGCCGTTCACGACGCGTCTCTAGAGTGCGGGTAACGATGGTTGCCATAGTGTCACAGCCGAAACCCAATACCATAGGGATGACCGCACGCCCGTTGAGCCCGATCTTTTTGAAGATGCGATCAATCAACATCGCCAGGCGAGGCAGATAGCCGCTATCTTCAATAACCGAGAAGGCCAAGAAGAAAGTACCCACAATTGGCAGGATAATGGCTACGGCGTAACGCACCCCCAGGGTAATGACCCCATATTGACCGCCGAGCAGATCGCGCACGACTGACCAGGGGATGAATGACGCCAACATCTGATTTACCCACGGATTGATATACGCGCCAAAGACTGATTCTTCCAGAAAGTCCACCAGCGTTTGGGCGCCCAGCACGCCAACGAATTCGTACATTAGGAACAGCGAGAGCACCAGGATTGGGAGACCGCTCCAAGGTTTCATCATCGCTTCACTCAATTGTTCGACAAAACCAGAAACGCGGCGTTCCGGCAGGCTCAATATTGATTGGAGGATGTGTTGAGCGGCCTCCCGTTGTTTGCGCGCTATAATGTAAGAGAGTGGCTGGCCGAAACGCGCCCGCACGGCCTCTGCAATAAGCAAGACTTCATCAGCATGTTGTTTTTCCTGTTCCTGAACCAGTGAGTTAATCTCAGCGTCATCCTGGAGTAGTAGCAACGCCTATTGCGGTTCATCTGGTAAGAGCCGTTGAGCAGCGTCTCCATCTTAGTGATGGTGTTTTCAATCAATGGGTGGTAGGTAACCTTTGTTCGGGAAGAGGCGGCGGACGAATCATTCGATGGACGCTTGTGGAGACAAGATGCAATTTTCTCCTTGAGCTGTGTTGTGCCTCGATCCAGCGCCAATGCTGTTGTCAGGACGGGGACGCCAAGAGCGTTTTCAAGAGCCGCGGCATCCACCTGCACCCCCAGCCGTTCGGCCTCGTCCATCAGATTCAAATCCAGGATGACCGGCAGCCCAGCGTCAATCAATTGCAGCGTCATCGGGAGCATCCGCTCCAGGTTCTTGGCGTCCACCACGTGCACAACGACATCAGGTTGCTCTTCCAGCAGGATACGGCGGGCGATGCGCTCCTCTTCGGTGATAGGCAGCAACCCGTACATACCCGGTGTATCCACCACCCCGGACTCAACGCTCCCCAAGCGACCTTTGCCCCGTGAGACCTCTACCGTGGTGCCTGGATAGTTGGATACTGTGACATAAGCGCCGGTTAGCGTGTTGAACAATACACTCTTACCCACGTTAGGGCTGCCGACGATGGCGACCAGTGGGAGATCATTGGTATCAGCTTGCGGACCACTATGGCAATTAGCTTGTTGTTCTGATGGTGAATTTTTTTTCACAGGTTCTAGCTGCATCTTCGTTTAGTCCTTGTCTATCTTGGCAGCACTGCTGCTTTGTGATTCACAATTTTGAGGTAGAGGATGTACCCATATTTTCCTGACGATGGCGCTGGCAATATGTAATTGATGCGACCCTGCCTTAAGTAGCATATCCCCATGATTTCCAATAGCCTGGATAATGATCTCCGCTCCTGGTTTGACTCCTTCTGCTTGCAGGAATGCAGTGCCTGTCGATTCAATTTCCAACCGTTCAATTTCTGCGCGGGTGCTGACGAGAAGTTCACTTAATGGTTTAATCATTTTCATAACCGTAATTCCATTTGGACTTGGAATGGGTTTACCCTGCGGGCTGACAATTGGCTTTCCCAAATAATTGAATAGGAGTTCTGCTACTTCGGGCGGTGTGATATGTTCCATCCGGCAAGCCAGAACATTGGCCATATTGAGCGATAGGCTGAGCTTATCAACAAGAAATACTTCCCACAAACGCCTACTGTGCAGAATCTTTTGGGCAAGATGGTTTCCTTTTGGAAGCAACTTCACACCTTTATATGGCAGATAACTGACATACTCTTCTTCAGCCAATTTGCGAATCATCTCATTGGCTGAAATTGACGCTACTGAAAGTTTATCGGCAAGTTGCGATAGCGGGATTGGCTCTTCAAATCCATCTTCAAGTAGGGAAGCTATCGTTACCAAATACATCTCTTGGCTTTCACTAATTTCCATATTTTGGCTCACCTTATAAAATTTGACGATTTTATTATGGTTTCCCTAAAAATATCACCAAAGGGTGATACGTGGTATGTACAAACGTCCTAAAAAATAGTGAGGTTTGTAACCAATCCTTTTATATATTCTCAACTCATTAATGCTGTAGAAAGGATAAATAATGCTCCTCTTCTTACCTCCCTTTCCATTGTCATAACAGTGCATATTGAGCCTTACCGTTCTCCTTCCAAAGAATGCCCGCCAAAAACTTGTCCGCCCATATAACCCAGATATGCTGGAACTAAGGGCAAAACACAAGGAGACAGAAACGATAATAGACCAGCAGCGAAAGCAGCAAAAATAGATGGAACAGTAGCGGTCCCTAAAGGGAAGTCTAAGAACAAGCCATTCCGTTGTGCCCAGATGGCAATTAAAAATATTTGGTTTGTCAAGATCATTATCCCGATCAGTATCAGAAACACACCGCTGATAATTTGAATGAGACGCATATAGCGATTTAGTTTGTGCACTATTTTTGCAGCACGATCTACTCCTAAACCAATCACAATAAATGGCAATCCTAAACCCAAAGAATAAAATCCAGTAAGTACCATCGCTTGGGTCGAATTTTCTTGGGTAAAAGCCAAAGTTAGTATTGCACCTAATGTCGCGCCGATGCAAGGTGACCAGCCTGCTGCGAAAAAAACGCCCATTAAACCTGATGAGATAAAACTATTATTTCGCTTCCCCTGCCACTCTGGCCTGGTATCGTAATAAAACCAGGGTATTTTTACAACACCCATTGTGGCTAATCCAAATAAGATTACAACCAACCCACCAATTTTCGCAATTACATTTTTATATTCAAAGAAAATTCCCCCCAGCAAAGTGGTAGCGCCTCCCCATCCGATCACAAATATTACCGAAAAACCCAGTACAAAAATTAGAGAATGCAATAATAAATTCAACTTGGGCTTGGAAAGCATTGGGCTTTCTGCTGTAGGAATTTCTGTCATTGTTTGATCCTCTTGTCTAAATTTCACAACCTGTTCCACAATTGGCCTTTTTGCTATCAACCAAGCAGAGGATGCAGTCGCTTTGTAACCGCCAGTCGCCGCTTCACGGTTCATCGGTATGGCACTTTATCTACAGCCAAAACGAGAACCGCCTTTTAGGATGCGAGAAATCCATCTAATTCCTGCACATCATCCAGTACGCGTTATCCGACTGGATGATGTGCAGGGTGCGTTCGATACAGTTCATACATTAAAGGGGACTTCGAGAAGAAGATGACCCCTTATTTTTCCTGTGTCTCTAACGCTGTAAGAACCGCTTGCAAGCGATCCTTTGCCTCGCGAGGTAGTTCAGCCAGTTTTTTGTTGATCTCTGGATCTACCACACTGAACATAACCTCGGGGTCCAAGATGCTGACCTCCACCGCATCGCCTTCTTGCTTTAAGACGACATTACAGGGGAGGAGCAAGCCAATGGATTCATCTGCGGAAAGCGCATGATGGGCTAATTGCGGATTACAAGCTCCTAATATCAGATAAGGCTTGAAATCCACCCCGATCTTTTGCTTAAGGGTTTTCTGAACATCGATTTCGGTAAGAACCCCAAATCCCTGGGCTTTGAGTGCCTCCACTACGCTGGGCTTTACCTCCTCCAGCTTACCTTTGATGCGGATATCCATTCCATAATTTGACATGATTTAAATCTCCTTTCGTAATTAGTCTCAAGTCTAACAGGGTACTGGAATTTCTCTGCCAGACCCAAGATGAGTGTTAAACGGATTACGAACGCAACATGCGTAATCCACTTCCGATGACCACGAACTCGCTGATTTCGTGCCCCAGAACTGCGATGGGCAGCGTAAACAAGCCCGCCACGGCGCCGACTACCAACGCGCCGATGACAATTGCTGACAACGCTAGATTTTGATTTACCACAGTCTGGTTGCGCTTTGCTAGTTTTAAGGCGTAGACCAGCTTCTCCAGGTCGTCAGCCATTAAGGCCACATCGGCAGTTTCGAGCGCGACGTCCGTTCCCGCTGCGCCCATGGCGATGCCGACTGTGGCTTCAGCCAGAGCGGGGGCGTCATTCACGCCATCTCCGACCATGGCCACATGGCCGTAACGAGCAGCCAGTTCGCGCACTTTCGTCACTTTGTCTTCCGGCTTCAGGTCAGCGTAAAATTCGTCTATGCCCGCTTCGCAGGCAATGGCCTGCGCTGTGCGTTCGTTGTCGCCGGTGAGCATGACCACTTTTTTGATGCCCGCTTTGTGTAGGTTTTCGATGGCTTGGCGCGCATTGTCCCGAATGTTGTCCCGGATGGCGATGAGGCCGTAGACGGCCGTTTCCTCCCCTAACAACACCACCGTTTTCCCTTCTGCTTGCAGCCGCACAATCTCGGCTGACAACGCTTCCAGGTTGACCCCTAACTTTTCCTGGAACAGCGCCGGACTGCCGATGTAGACCTGTTTGCCCTGCCAAGTTGCCTGCGCCCCCGCGCCTGAAAAGGCACGGAAACCATTGATTTCAGCGGGAACGATGCCCTGCGCTGCGGCATATTGCACCACTGCCCGCGCCAGCGGGTGCTCACTGCGTCTTTCAATTCCCGCCGCCAGCGTCAACATTTGCTCATTCTTCATTGTTTTATCGTTCATTGAAACAACATCTGTAACCTGCGGCTTGCCCCACGTAATCGTGCCTGTTTTATCCAGGGCGATAACCTCAATCTTCGCTAATTCTTCCACGTACATGCCCCCCTTAATCAGCACACCCTGGCGCGCACCCGTGCCCAACGAGGCCACAAGCGTAATGGGAATAGAGATGACCAGGGCGCAGGGGGCGGCGGCGACGATAAACACCGTCGCTCGCGTCAGCCATGTTATCCAATCCGCACCAAATAGCAGCGACGGTACGAGGGCCAACAAAATGCCGATCAGCAGCACGACCGGGCTATAACGCGACCCGAAACGCTCAATGAACCGTTGGCTCTTTCCCTTGCGCTCCTGCGCTTCCTCAACCATTTGAATGATGCGCGAAATCGTATTGTCGGCGAACGCTTTTGTGGCCGTTACTTCCAGCGCGCCTTCGCCGTTGATGCTTCCAGCAAAAACCTGGTCGCCGGGCTGCTTTTCGACCGGCACGCTCTCGCCGGTGACAGGGGCTTGATTCACGCTGGATTTGCCGGTGAGGATTGCGCCATCGGTGGGCACAGATTGGCCCGGCTTGAGGATGAAAACGTCGCCCACGGCCACTTCTTCAACGGGGATTTCCTGTTCGATACCATTGCTTCGCACCAGGGCAAATTTCGGAGCCAGATCCATCAACGCCCTTACCGCCGAACGCGTCTTCTCCTCCGTGTAACCTTCCGCCGCTTCGCTGATGGAGTAGAGGAAAACCAGCATGGCACCTTCGGCCGCCAGCCCCATGGCAGTGGCGACGATAGCCGCAATCGCCATCAGCAGTTCAATGCCGATCTCCCGCTCATAAATCAGTTCTTCAAGCGCTTCTCGGCCAAAATAGTAGCCACCGATGATAGTGGCAACGATGTATACCACCATCGAAACGGTTTCCGGCAAACCGGCCAGGCCCAACAGCCAACCAACCAGCAGCAGGATACCCGAAGCCACCGAGGTCAATACTTTGGGGTTGCGCCAGGGTTTGGGCTGCTCAGGCATGGACAATCCTGCCTGCGGTGGAAAGCCAAGGGTATCCAACTTCCCTTTCAAGGCTTCCGGGGAAGTTGCTGCTGGATCAAAGCTTAACGAGACTTTGGCCGACTTTGGGTACACTTTTAATTCGTGCAATCCCGGAAAACCGGAAAGTCCGCGCTCAATGGCGTCGGCGTCGTGTTCGCAATCAAGATTACCAACGCGAAGTTCTAGTTGTTTTGTATTCATTTCATATTCTCCTGAAATAATGTGTATTTTAAGCGCCATCCTGGACATATTTGAATCCAAATTGGATGGACAGCGCTGCTTTCGTTAACTCTTTGCCCAGATACGCGGCATGACTCAATTCAGTAACCCATCCGTTGTCTATGATGGTTTTATAGAGCGTCTGAGCGGTACTGCCTTCAATGACGCGCAAAAGTGTATTGTCATAGGCGTAATGCTCCACGTTGATTAATTCTTTCTCGGCTAGAGGGACTATAACGAAGTAGCCGGCCTTATCCATTTTCACGACTTGTTCAGGTTCGTTGGTGACAGTGACTGTAGGAACGGCCGAAATTAAAACAGGTGGTGATGACGGCTCGAGACAATCGGTACACTCGTATGATATTTCTGCCTCGCTAGCCAAAGCTTCGACTTGCAGACTTATCACTTTGGGATCGCTACATCCGACCATATCAATCACCCGTACCTGTTCCCGAAAAATCTCTACCTCTTCCCAAGATACATTGCGCAGAATAGGGTGCTTGCCAGGAGACCCGATGACACGTCCCTTATCATCAATCCCATGTTGCGAGAGCGCTAGGAGCGTCTTGCCGCTTTCATGTCCGTGCGGTTCAGTGCCAGAAACGATGAGATATTTGATCGAGGGGTTGGTGATGATATTTTTGACAATCTTGTCAATACCAATGTTCTCAGTTTCGGTTTTGCCGACGATAGCCAGCCCCCTCGGATTGTGGCTGACCAGGAGTTTGGTCAACTCAACGCTGGCAAGGGTCGAGACAGCCACTGGCGCAGTCTGGTCTGGTACAATATATTCCCCTACGACCAGCGGCCATCCCGTGGTGCTCAACCGGAAATCACAACTTGGCGATGGTACCTGAATGGCGGACGGAAAAGCATTTTCTAAAGCATTAGCCGCAACCGCAGGGTAGCAATGTGCACAGCCCAAGCATGCGTATTGTGCCGGTTCCATTCTCCCGATCCAAACTTCAAGTTCTTGTGCTAGGCCATGTACATTATTCTCGCCACTGTTTGGCAGCAATGCAGCCAGATCATTGAGCGTATCTTTCATGCAACCGCACTTCTTACATTTGGCAAGCAGAGTTCCCGATTCAAGTTCTGCTCGTATTTTCTGGATAGCGTCATTCTTTTCCATAATGAATAACTCCAAAGGTTATACTTATCTTTCGCTGGTAATCATCTCAGACCGGCTCATGAGGTACTCTACTACGAATTGGTGTATTTCGTCGTAAGCATCTATGGTCCTCGGGCTGCCCAGCCTGTAATAGATACTCTACCCCTTATGGCGCGACACGACAACTCCTTTGGACCGCATGAGACTGAGATGCCGGGAAACAGTTGTCTGGGAGGCTTGTAGCGCTTCTACCAGTTGTGTGACACTTTTTTCGCCGTCGCGCAGGCTCTCTATGATTTCCAACCGGATTGGATGTGCCAGTTCCTGGCAGATATCGGCGTGGATCTGGAAAATTTGTTTGTCATTCATAATTTTGTTACCTTTGAGCTTCGTTATTTAGTGTGAGTATTTTAAAAAGTTGGCCGTGAAGAAATACAAGGGACCGTGCATCTTTTTCAGGCGAAATCCGACTGCCTCTGCCAACCGCCGCACTGTGGTGCGAGACTGGTAATGCGGATCGGGAAAAATTTCCGTGACCGAAAGCAGGCCGCTAGGTTTGAGCGTCGAATGGCATTGCCTCAATGTGTCTTCCCGGTCTGGGATTTCGCCCAACACGGTTACAAGGAAAATCACGTCGAAACTCTCGGGTGGAAATTGCGACTGAGAGGCATTACCCAGTACGGATGTGAGATTGGATACTCCAGCTTGTACTGCTCTGGCGTTCAACCGGGCAAGCATTCCTGGCTGGATGTCCAACCCAAAGACTTCACCTCCTGGCTGGACCCGTCTTGCTGCCGGGATCAACAGACGCCCAGGTCCCGGACCAATTTCCAGAACTTTCTGACCAGGTTTCATCCCGATGCGGTCCAGAGTCGCTTCGGTTCCTAAAAACGCATCAATTCTGTCCATTTCGAGGATACCGGCCAGCCAGGTAGGGCAGGGTAGGGAACGTTTGCGACTCAAGCAGCGCCAGGTCAGGTTCACCCCGACCAGGGTCAGGATGGATAGTAAAAGGATCTTCAACATTTTCATGCCTGCTGCTCCTGATCAGCGGGTTCGATACTCAAAATAGTCCATAGCAGTATGGCGGCACCCACAATGATAAAACTATCTGCCAAGTTGAAGGTCGGCCAGCGTACTGCGCCCAGGCCAAAGTCCAGAAAGTCTGTCACCCGTCCATCTGGAAGGCGGTCAGCGAAATTCGCTACCGCACCGCCAAGGATCATCCCAATGGGTATATGCGTGGCAGCTGGAAATTCACCGCTGCGGAACACAACTACGAGCCAGATAACTAATCCAACAATGATTATTCCAGTGACGATGAGAGGAAATATTCCACCGTTGGCAAATAGACCGAATGCCACTCCCGTGTTGTATCCAAGCGTCAGTCGAAAAGCCTGCCCGATTACCGGGCTGGGCGAGGTCAACACCTGTTTAGCCCAAACCTTTGTTAACCAATCCAGAAGAATGGCGAATATAACGGTGACGAAAATCCGATGACCTGTTTTCATCCTATCTTTGTTCCAGACACACATCACGCGTAAGGTTGTACCGAGTACACTCATAAACTCCACAGGCAATATCGGATAACAAGGATTCGACCATTGCCAGAAGTTCGCCCACTCGGTCGTCGCTAAGACGATAGAGGGCATACTTCCCTTGTTGTTCAGCGGCAACTAAACCACATTCACGCAGACAGCGTAAGTGGTTAGAGGTGTTGGATTGGCTCATACATGTGGTTGCGACAATCTCTGTTACGGTCATTGGGCCGTTTCGCAGCGCCTGCAAGATGCCCAACCGTGCGGGGTCACCGAAGCCACGAAACAATTTGGCCTGTAATTGAACTCCTTCTGCCACGTTCGTAACATTTAGCATTCCAATACTCCTGACGTTTTATATTTATATATCATGATACGATGATATATTATTCGATCCATTTCTATTTGTCAAGAGCAATTGGAATTATTGATGACAAGGACTTTGCTTTTTGCATCACAATATCTATCTTGACATTCGGCCTTTTTTGTAATAAACTAAACATTAGTTGAGCAATTATTCAACAATAAGGTTATTATGATAGATAAATGTGATATATCCAGCGTGGATGAACAAACAGCAGGACGGGTAGCCAGCCTATTTGAGTCTTTGAGCGATCCGACACGTGTAAGGATCATTTCAGCCCTGGTTGCTGGTGAGGTCAATGTAGGCGATCTCGTCCAAGCCATGGGGTTGAGCAAATCCGCTATTTCACATCAACTTCGGGGTTTGCGCGACAAACGCGTGATACGCGCAAGGAAAAAGGGCAGGAAGGTATTTATCTCCTTAGATGATGAACATATCAGCGAGTTGTTCAAACGTGGTCTGGACCACGTCTGTCATGAATAATATTCGGATTCCTCATAATCTCATTATTATCCTTCTATTAATACTGATTATGTTTAGCGTAGGTCTTCATTTTCTCCACGATTTACAACCTGGGCATTCGGACAGCTTGGGAATAAACTCGGGGTCGTGCAATGGAGCTATTCATTACGGAATTATTTCGGGTGTAATCCCTACAATGTTTTTCATTGCATTACTTGTAAAGATTGACCCTATCCACTGGCAATTCCCCAGGACAAGTAAACTTTCAGTCTTCGTTCCTCCTCCCATTCGATAGTAAAACTCCCAATTTAGTGATGAACAGGCGATTTTTTAGCGTGGCTGGTTTTAATTGTGCTTTCGCTTTTCAAGATGAACGATTTATTAAGGACAAACCAATGATAGAAAAAACGGTGGAAATCTCACTGCCTTTGTTGCTGCCAGAAATTCAGGATGTTTGCAATCACTGTATGGACCGGTTGCAGACCCGCTTGCAGTCCCAAAGAGGCATTCTCCAAACACACCTGCATTTGGATCATGATCCCATTGATCTATGTATCCATTATGATCCAAACTTGATTTCATTAGCAGCAATCAAACGTATTGCTGAGGAGGCTGGATCGGAATTGAGCAATGGTTACCACCACGAGCAAATTCCCCTTACAGGACTTGACAGCGCTGATTCAGCAACCATGATCGCCAAGGAGCTCGAAGGCATGGATGGGATGCTCCATGCCAGCGTGAGTTATGCTGCAGGACTGGCAATTGTCGCCTTTGATACGAAAGTCGTTTCCCTGGAACAGATCCAACGTACCATGCGCCGCTTTGGTGCCCGACCTGTAATCCAAGCAATGGTCAAAGAAGAAGGGGAAGCGCATGAGCATGATCACGGTACTGCACCATCCTTCTTACCTCACTGGCTCCAGGAGCGCTGGACAATATTTCTGATTGCAACTGGCGGTTTATTTCTCCTTATAGGTTGGGCTGGGGAGCAATTTTTTGGCTTACCAACAAACGCCGCACTGATTTTGTTTATTCTTTCTTATGCTGCCAGTGGCTACGATATCTCGCATCATGCCATCCCGGCACTACTTCGGGGTAAGTTTGATACAGATGTCTTAATGCTGGCGGCAGCAGTAGGAGCAGCTTTCTTGGGTGCCTGGGCAGAAGGCGCTTTCCTACTCTTTCTATTTGGGTTGGGGCATGCCGGCGAGCATTATGCTTTAGGCCGGGCGCGTAATGCTATCAGCGCGTTGGGTGAACTGATGCCCAAGACTGCGCGTGTCAGGCGCGGAGACCAAATCATGGAAGAACCTGTCGACCAACTTATCATTGGTGATATGGTTGTTGTCCGACCTGGTGACCGTATTCCAGTGGACGGGGTAGTTTCTCTGGGTGAGAGTGCCGTTGATCAGAGCCCCATTACTGGAGAATCAGTCCCAGTACAGAAGAACGTTGGTGATGAAGTTTTTACTGGGACAATTAACCAGGAAGCTGCGCTGGAAGTAAAAATCACTCGGCTTGCGAAAGATAATACTTTAAGCCGAGTCATGAAAATGGTATCAGAGGCGCAAGGTCAGCAAAGCCCAACGCAGCAGTTCACTGATCGATTTACCGCCCGTTTTGTTCCAATTGTGTTAGTTTTGGTTGTGCTCGTTGCAGTTTTTCCACCTATTGTTGGTTGGATGCCATTCTCCGAAAGTTTTTATCGAGCTATGCTGCTTTTGGTCGCGGCTTCACCCTGTGCTTTGGCTATCGGTACACCAGCCACAGTGCTGGCCGGGATTGCGCAGGCAGCGCGTAACGGTGTATTAATTAAAGGTGGAGTCCATCTTGAAAACTTAGGGCGACTGAACGCAATAGCCTTTGACAAAACTGGAACCCTCACAATGGGCAAATTTCAGGTTACCAATGTCATTCCCTTCAATGGGTCACAACCAGATGATGTCCTGCGTTTGGCAGGGGCTGTTGAACAACAGTCCAGCCATCCGTTAGCATTAGCGATCGTGAAAGCAGCAAAAGAACGAAATCTGACGCTTCCTTTAGCGAACGGTTTAGAGAATATTCCAGGTCGAGGCGTACGCAGTCAAGTGGAGGGTCAGCCGGTATGGATTGGCTCACTCAAACTATTTGAAGAAAACGATGGAATAGTCATTGATACTACCATTCAGCAAACAGTGACTCAACTGGAAAACTCAGGCCGGACAACGATGACGCTTAGCCGGAATGGCACATTTCTAGGGGTTTTGGGATTATCAGATGTTGCACGGCCTGGCGTTGCTGAGGTTTTGTCACGGTTGCGTAACCTGGGCGTTAAGCACTTAATTATGCTCACCGGAGATAATCAAAAAGTAGCACAACAAATTGCTCAAGAAGTTGGAGTCACCGACATTGAAGCAGAGTTACTGCCAGAAGACAAGTTGGGAACTATTCAACGTTTGCAAAAAGAGTATGGGGCAGTTGCCATGATCGGAGACGGGGTAAATGATGCGCCCGCGCTCGCAACAGCTACAGTTGGAATTGCCATGGGAGGAGCGGGGACAGCCGTAGCTCTTGAAACGGCGGATGTGGCATTGATGGCTGACGATTTAGGTAAGCTGCCATTTGCTGTAGGCTTAAGCCGTGCCAGTCGGATGATAATCCAACAGAATTTGGTCATTTCGTTGGGAGTCATTGCTCTGCTGATAGTGACCTCGGTATCCGGTTTGGTTCAGCTCAGTTGGGCGGTGGTGGCGCATGAGGGAAGCACGATCCTGGTTGTGATAAACGCATTACGCTTGTTGAGATACCAGATTCGCAACTAAAAGATTAAATTAGTCGGATTTTTACAGGTGACCTATGTACGATAAGACCTTTCATAAGTTTTGCATCGAACCAAGGGAAGTGACATGAGCAATCCAGTCAATCAATCCGTGTATCCAATATACGCCCCGATATATGATCGTTTATTTGGTAACGTTATGAAGAAAGCCCGCCAACGTTCCGTAGACCTCCTTAGTCTCCAGCCAGGGGATTATCTTCTTATTCCAGGTATTGGAACAGGGTTGGATCTAGCGTATATTCCTTCAGGCGTACAAGTGACCGGTACCGAAATCAGTCCGGCGATGCTTTCAGAAGCCAAAAGGAAATCGTACGAAGGGCTAAAATTGATGGAGATGGATGCTCAAACGCTGCAATTTCCTGACAGTTCCTTTGATACGGTTCTGCTGAACCTGATCCTCTCGGTTGTACCGGATGGGAAAAAATGCCTGCAGGAGGCCTGGCGAGTGCTGCGCCCAGGCGGACGAATCGCTATATTCGACAAATTTCTTCCCGATCACTCAAGGCTGACATTCTCCCGCGGCTTGCTGGGTGGGCTAATCCGTCAATTGGGAACCGATCCTAACCGAAGATTCGGAGAAATGGCGAAGATTATCCCTGAAGCGATTATAGTGATCGATGAATCCGCAATGCTTCATGGGCAATATCGAGTAATCCTGCTGAAGAAACCAAATATCAGCTTGTAAAGTACAAAAATGACAAAGAACAGTCCTGGGTATAATCTACCTTCTGAAGCAGAAAATTGCCAACTGCTTGATACCTCAAAGGCTTGAAAACCACCCAGGACTAGAGTACCCGGTGTAAATCAATGTCTACTTGGATTTAGAGAGCGCCTCTATTATACTTTGGCTTAGAATATCATATTGACTGCCGCCTTCCACAAATATTCCGTTCACTAGCAGCGCAGGCGTCCCGCGAAGTCCAAGGTTTTGCGCCTCCAAGGTTTCTGATTTTACTTTTTCGGTGTATTTATCCGATGCCAGACATTGGTTGAATTGCTCAGTCTGCAAACCTAACTCGGCTGCAAATCCTTCCAGGTTTTCCTTATTGAATGCTCCAGCGTTCTCACCAGCTTGTGACGAATACAATTTTTCGTAATAATCCCAGAACTTTCCTTGTTCATTAGCGCATTCCGCCGCCTCAGCCGCCCACTGTGATTCTTCCCCAATGAACTGGAAACTCCGGAAAACGAAACGAACCTGCCCTGAATTTACGAATTCTTCTACAATTTGAGGTTTGACTGTCTCTGCGAACCGCCCGCATGCTGGGCACTGGTAGTCCCCATACTCAACGACAATAACCGGAGCGTCTGCACTTCCTAGGCTTTTATCTTGGCTGATTTCAATTGGTGCAATTGCTACTGGATCGATATTATTCCGGTTTTGTTGCATCACTATTGTAGCAATAGCCGCTACAAGGATTATGCTCAAGACACCAAGAATCCACCAGTTAACCCTCCTTGGTGATTTTTTCGAACGATTGGTTGTTTTTAAATATTTTCTAGACATCACAACTCCTATTTCAGTAAATTTTAAAGAACCCAGATCAAAAGTGCTAACCCAATGAGCGCCATCACCCCACCCGTGATCCCGCGAACCTTATGAGATGATGATCTTTCCCACGCTTGAATCTTTGCCCCCATAACCGGATTTAAGGCAAGAATCAAGATGATAACCAGCGGCATAATAAACATCAGGTTATAGAGTGCCAGGTAACCAAAGCCTTCCCAGAAACTCGTCTGGCTGCCCAGTAACCCTAAAATAGCGACATACGGTCCCCCCGAGCAAGGAAAACTTTCCAGTCCCATCAGGGTGCCTAATACAATAGTAGCGGGCAATGTCGCGCGATACATCCAATTTTTAAGCCCCTCTTTGCCAATTTCTGGCACTTCCAACCGAATTGGGAATTTTGGAAACAAAGCACCAAGTAGGTTTGTTACTCCAAATAGGATAAGCAGGGCTGCCCCAAATTGACCCAGCCAATGGCCTTGCACAAGAGTTGTCGCGCGAAGTAATCCCAGACCTACCAGAAAATAAACGATATAGACGCAGGCAATATAAACCAGCCCCATGCGGGCAATGGCTGCCCGTCTTTTTCGGATCGTAAATAAAAACGTGATAAAAAAGAGCAGAATCGCCATCGCACAGGGGTTGATCCCGTCCACAAGCCCGGTTAATAGAACAGCCGGAAGCAGCTTGCTTTTGACCCCAACGATGCTTGCGCTATCAAAAGACGCTTGGTTTGCCTCAAACCAGGTCAAGTAGGTAATGATAGGTTCATTGACTCCATAAGTCTGCACGGGTCCAGCAAACGCCCAAACCTTGTATCCATCGCTCTCGCCCTCTTCGCTGTAAATCAAAATTTTCTCGGGCATACCTTGAGCAGACAATAAGTCCTCGACCACTTTACGGGGTGGCTCACCCTGCAAAATTATTTGACCATTGTCGATGAAGGTGACCAGGTGACTTTGTAGCTCAAGTGGCACTCCCAGGGAATCGTTCTTTTGATTCAATTCAGCCCTGTTTTCGCGCTGGTTGATGTAGTCCTTTCGAATCATCTCCACATTATTGACAAGGAAGATTTCCTGCAATTCCCCATTGATATAGGTGGCGCATTCATCACAAGCTTCGTTGTAATAGACCACAGCCTGTCGCCTGGTATTCTCAGCATTCACAGGAAACACAGAAAAGATGAGGGTGAATATTGTTAACGTAAATATGATGATTTTTTTCATTTTTAATTACTCCAATGGGTGATCATTAGCAGCAAGTTAACACTTTAGGCAACTCGCCGTCGGCGAGTGGTCCAAAGGGATTGCCATATAACCGGATATTGATGATCATCGTCTGATTGGCCGGCGTTTCGATGCCAGCCTCAATTAATCCGGATCGCAATATTTCTCCATTAGGATCATGCCCAATCGGGCACACGACCCGGCAGGTCCGGCATAAGGTGCATTGGTAAAAGACCAACGTCTGTAGGCCGGCGGAATGCAGCATTGCACGGCCACGCGGACTGTATTCTTCCTGGCTCTGGATCTGGAAGACAGGGCAAACCTCACGACAAAGGCCGCATTCAATGCAGGTGGGGTTTTCAGCAAGGCCGATTAGCATAATTTGCCTCGGTTAAAAACGCAATCTGGATCGAAACGTTTTTTCAATATCTGAACTTCGGCCTTCATTTCATCACTAATCCATTGTCGCTTTTTCAATCCTATTCCATGTTCGCCACTGATCCGACCTCTTGCCGCAAATACTCGTCGGTAAAGTTGAGGAATTCGCGGATCATCCGGTAAAAATCGGGGGTGCAGGATTCCAACTCCTATATGGCCAAAGACGGGAATATTCTGAGCAGTCAGCCAGCTCAATATGTTTTCTTGGGCTTCGGGAGGGATTTGAGGATCTTCAGAGATCGGGTAACCGGCTTGGGTTAAGCGTGCAGATAAACTTTCCCGCGCTCCCCAGATAATTGCCATCTCTTTCGGATCTTTGATCTCCCCATCTGCGCTGTGATACTCAACCAATAAAGTGTGTTTTGCCGCCCAACCAACCTTGACCGCTGCATTCGGATTGATATATTCCATTGCGGAAAGAGCTGGATTGGTTTTCAGAGAGTCAATTTGATCTAACAATTCCCTAAGGTTTTCAAGTGGCAGTAAGGTGAGCGAGCGGTTGCCAGGGCGTTCTGTCAGGCGGAGTGTCGCTTGCACGATCATCCCCGTTATGCCTTCCCATCCTGTAGAATTGCTCCGTGCGCTGCCAGACAAGCATTGAACCTGCCCTTTCCCATTTACTATAACAACATCCTCAACCCAATCAGCCATCCTGCCATAGCGAACTGCATGCAGTCCTGCAGCATTTGTCGCGATCATTCCACCAATCGTTGCTGAGCGGTGACTCCCAGGTATGACCGGTAAAAACAACCCAGCCGAGCGAAGATTAAGGTTTAATTGATCCAATGGAACGCCGGACTCGACAACCACTTGCTTTGATTGAATGTTTAAAACATCGATTTCCCGCAGACGTGCGGAATCGACGACAACCGAGTTTTGCGGTGTTGCTCCACCACACAAGCCTGTACCGGCACCTCGTGGTACCAAGTCAATTCCAGTTTCTGCAGCCCATTGAGCCAAACGAACAACATCGGTAACTGTTTCTGGCCAGACGACCGCCCGGCATTCTCCTTGAATTCGAGAGGCATCCCGGTTGTAGGCAATCCTTGTTTCTTCGCGATTGGACACCTGGGTTGGGTGGAATAAGGATTCAAGCTGATCCATAATTAGCGCCTCTCGTCCCCATCTTGTAATAGGGTTTCACTAAATTCCATCACCTGGATATCGCCGGCATTTTCCTTGAAATGTGCATAACACAGAGGGCAGGCCGTGCACAACCGACCATTATTCACCTGGGCTAGGCGCGCTTGAGCGATTGCATTTGCCAAGTCGGGATAGTTCGATTTGACGCCGCCCCCTGCGCCACAGCACAGGCTCATTGCTCGGTTATCTGGCAGTTCGACTACTTGCCAACCTGCATGATCTAGGAGACGCCGCGGCTCTTCATAAATATCCGACCAGCGGCCAAGATGACATGGATCATGATAGGTTATGGGAAGCTTCACATCCCACTCGAGTTTTGAGCGAGAGGTCAATATCTTTTCGGACAGCACTTGTGTGGTGTGATACACCTCGAGCTGGTATTCGTTTTTCAAGGTGTGGTAGCAGCCCGGACAGTTGGTGATTATCTTCCCGATGCTGAAGCGAGCAAAGGTTTCTAGATTCTTTGCTTTCAACCGTTCGAAATCCTGGTGGTACCCTGCCCGCTTGACGGGACTGCCACAACATTGAAGCTCACCAGGCAAGATAATGAAGTCAATATTAGCTCTCTTCAGCAAACGTTCGTACCGCTCCTGCACTTCGGGTAGAGCGTAGCGGGTGACGCACCCCGGATAGTACAGGGTATTTCCACCGCCCAATTTTTTCAACCACTTTTTAAACATCGGGCTAATCTCCTGGTTTTTGGATAGTGACCCGAAATTCCGCTTCCGCTTCGGGTTTATCCGGGTCATTACTGCGCAGATAGATGATGCGCTGGATCTCACCATATAGGTTGTCTTCAGTTGGGTCAAACTTCACTCGTAATTCAGTCGATTCACCGGGCGATATGGTGTTCTTTTCCAACTCCGCTGTCGTACACGCACACGAAACGCTGACTTTTTCAATGATCAGATCTGCGGTTCCGGTGTTCTTGACGGTGTAAGCGAGATCAATCAATTGCTGCGGTTGATTTCCCAAGTCTTGCAAGGCTGGTTCGATCATGATAACGGGTGCCCTATTAGTGCAAGCTGCAAGCACCCCTAGGAATATCAATCCCAGTAAGATCAGGAAGAGTCGTTGTCGAGTGTGATTCGTCTGCAAAACAGTCATGTGGTGGTCCTTCATTAAATTTGCTACGGTCCGGTTTCCACCGGATAGCCCGCTTCTTCCCAGGCGCGTAAACCGCCCAAAATAGGTGTTACATTCTTGAAACCGTTATCCAACAGGATGCGCGCCGCACGGGCGCTCGATTCTTCGGCCGGTCAGGTGCAGTAGGTAATAATCCAGGTCTCAGTGCTAAGTTTTTTCAATTTTTCTTCTAGCTGAGCTAGGGGAAAGGATTGTGCTCCTGGAATGTGTGAGTTTGTGTAAGAATCAGCATCACGTACGTCAATGAACACAGCTGACCCATCCTGGAAAGCTGTGAAGGCTTCTTTTGGGTTAACCCTTGGAATTTCGGGGAAAGTCTCCTCCTCGGAAGTCAATGGCTGAGGAGCTTGGGGTACAGTTCTAAGATCGGTGCTGATATATATTGCTGTTAAAAAGAGCACAGTACCTATCCCTATTAATAAAAGTGGTAAAACAGGTCGTTTTTTCATAAGATCTTTTTCCAGATTGAGAATCCAAATGCACAGTCGCCAGTATCGAACAACAAAGGTTCTGGTAAATGGCGGGGTATGTTAACGAAACTACAAGCCTCTATGAAAATTTAAATGAGGTTTTTAAACGTTAACTATTCAGTTGTATTAAGCAATTGGGGGGTGTGGAATATCAAAAACAAGACTAAGTACCAAAGACAGATTACCTGGCGAAGAACAACTTGGCTTTGAAGCCGTTTCGATTATCAAAGAATAGGGTACCCATGTGCCCACTTGAAGTGTGCACGCCAGGCAATCGGTATCCCCTGCAGAGTTCGTGTTTTCCTGTACAGTACAGCATTGTGTAGGTGCGGTGATATGCCCAGCCAAATTAATAGCCATTAAGATTAAGATTAAAACTAAGAGTGATCGCTGGATTGTTGTTACCATTTAATGAAGAAGTGTACCTTGGTTTTATTGGACTGTCAAATAAGTAACAGTCTGCTGTGGTTCATTCAGTATTATCCGAGATCTTATTTTTCTATTATTCGATAACTAATGCAGTTCAAATTACTAAGTATATAGCCTCGAAATGTTTGACCAATCACACTGTTCTCCCTTAATACTCTAGAGGAACAATGTTGTAAGAACGATGTGCACACCGTTCTATTATTTTTTTCCTCGTCTTTGAGAAAACCAAATACTTCCATCTTTTTCTGCTCGTTTTCCATTTCGTAATCCGTGCAGGTTCGTTAAAAAGGAATTGTAAATCAACCCGCCTAAAGCTAAGTTGATCTCTCCCTGGATTGTTCTTTGGCAGTTCAGATTATCACAAAACATATACAAGTTTCCATTAGAAGCTTCGTAAAATTTCATCCATTTCTGTTTTCTGGAAACTTGATCTTTACTCACATCCCGCTCCACCTCAATAAAAATAACTTCACCTGTTTTGGGATCGACGGCAATAATATCAGGGATATAAGTTTCACCATTGGATAGATTGATAGACTGTGCCCGTCCTCGAATTTGGTAACCCTCGTCTACCAGAATTTCCCCAGCCTGAATATTCAGAATGGTGTGTTCTGGTGAAGAATGGTGTTTTATAAGCACATCAAATTCATTTTCCTTCGGGGGTTTACCACTTAATACTTGATATGCAACTTGACCATCCTGAGTCAGATGTAACACCGCGGGTTGATTTCCGCCAGAACTTGATCCTTGCTCCAAAACACCCCCAATCTGTTCAATTAAGATTGGGCATGATTTATCCTCTGTTGTAATCAGCCAATTCAAGGCTTCGTCCAGATTTTTATTCGCTGCCGATAATGAAAGTCTTTTTGCCATCGATTTTATGATAGTCGGTCGTAAAGCGATCCCCATTTCGCCCATCACAAGAATTGCGGTCGACGTTTTTTCAAAGATCTTCGACTCTTTCCAGGTTTTTATCCAATCAGGAATAGTTGTGAGTGTTCCTGGATTATCAGTGACCATGTTTGGCGATTGAACGTCCAGAGACGCTACATCTTTTTGAACCTGTCGAAGAGCAGATAGGTGGGCTTCTAAGGCAGATTTCTCAGCCAGTAATTTCTTGTTCATTTCTTGTGTGGCCAATAACGTTTGTTCCAGATCAGCATACTTTTGACTGAGGTCATTCAAACTATGTTTGAGTTGAATGACCTCACCTGGTATTCTCTTTATTGAAGCATTACCCTGCATAGCTCGCAGCCGGATATGGATCAGGTATGCCAGATCATCATCGCTAAACGATTCCAACGGACGGGTCGCTTTTTCGCAGGATTCATCGTAATCCTGATCCAGAAACCTCAAAAGGGCGACAAGTTGCTTATGGGCATTTTCCCATAATTTCTGAGCGTTAGTTTGCATTTTTTGCTCGTGCTCCTCACTTTGCCCAATAATGTCTCTGGAGATCCGAATTGACTGGTTCCGTTGGAATTCTTCTAACGTGAAATCAACCACTTATTTTTCTCCAATTCAGATTTCAACTGGCGCGCATCCTTCAAAATATAGGATGCCTGGTCCTGGTTTTTCTGTTCAGGCGCGCTGATCCACTGTAAAGCGCTGCGGGCAGCCTCAAGGTAGCTCAGCGTGGTCGAGAGGATTTGCTCATGCAATCCCATACCGATTGGAGGAACTCGGGTGCGGTCAACCTTTTGAGTAAGTTCAACAGCGTGCTGGAGTGTCTGCTGCGCAGACCTGGACTGTGAAAAGAGATCCCCTTGCTGTTCAGCAGCGATCACATTAGCGATCTCACCGTCCAAAACAGTCAGTTCAGATATCCATGTTTGAGCAGATCTCCGGTAATCCTCAACAGCCTTAACCTCGGGCAGCAAGAGAACTGGCTTCCCCTGTTCATCCAATGGGGAAACAAGGGCACCGATAATCGTGAAAATCACAGCAAGACTCAAAAGTATCCAGCCTAACTTTTGCAGCTTTTCTTCTGAAATATGGATTTCTGGATCGCTTTGATTATTCACTGTCATGACTAAATTCTCCAGTTTCAAGAATCTGTGTGATGACTTCCAGGTCGGAAGCAGCAGAGTTTCGTTTTCCCCTTTGTTTCAAATCCGCAATCACCTGTTTGCCGCGTTCGTAATCGATATTGCGGATAAACTCAATTCTTTCAGCAACGACTTCGAAAACAGGAGTGGTTATATTAGGTCGGTAACGCAGCTGAATATGCCCTTCCACCCCAATCCGGCTGCCTTTTTGAACATGTCCATATACCAACTCAGCTAGGGTGCCATAAATCAATACCCGTAATCCCTTCACCGGTTTCGATTCAGGGCTGCCATCGATCATCAGATATAGGCGAACATAGGGGATGGGATCTTGATTCTGGGGACGCAAATAATCAAAATAGATATCCCCGGTGATGTCGCCACGCTGCCATGTTAGGTTGCCTTGTGCCATAATTTGTACTCTCCTCTTCATGAATGTTTGTTTGAATTCGAAAGCCTTCGAAGGCTATGCTCAACTTAATTACTTATTCAACCTGTGTCCTCGATGTCCAGAACCAATCCCAAAGAATCTGCCAGGAGCCGTATACGATCCCTTTTCGCCTCCGCAAAAAGCATCCGCCAGTTCTGATCGGATGGAGAATAAAACGAGAATGAATGCTCAATCAGACGAACAAGTTCTCGAGGCGGTATGGAAGCCAGGCGATCACTGGCTCCGCCGGCACTGATCCCAGGAGCTTCTTTCAACTTGGCGATGGCCAGACTATACGGATTCTGAATGCCCGGTTGGGAAGCGCCATGTATCATCCAGGATACGAAGGGTATTGCGCTCTTTTCTTGCTCGATCAGAACAGACTGATTTTTCTTGTCTGCGCGAGCTAAAAGTTTGTCCAAAGACCAATTTCCCTCCGAATCAGTCACCACCGCCACCGATTGGCTCGAAGGATCGTTTCGCGAAATCGAAGAATCTTGGGTTGAGGAGGTATCTTTATCTTTTAGGGAATCTTTAAAGCTTTTGAGAATCTTTAAAAGGGTCTCAAAACAATCGTTGGCTTGCAGGTCGAGCGTCTCAAGACAATCATTGAGGATGCTCTTGAGAGTCTCAGAACAATCATTGGTTAGATCTGAGAGTCTCAAATCCCACTCCCTTTGGTCGGGGACGTTACACGCAACCATTCCCCTGCACTTTGTTTGGGGACGTTCCAGTGGCTCCGTTTTGACAGTCTCAAATCCCACTCCCTGCGCTTGGGGACGCTGCGCGCAATCATTGCCCAAGTAACTTATCCAGGAACCAAGTTCGTCCTGAACACAAAGACTTTCTGATTTCACAAAAAGACACGAAGCAGCCTGTTGGATTGTTTGGTGTTGTGGCGTGAGAGGATCGACCCGCTGCACCTTGAATTTCCAACTGTAATTGCCCTCAGAATTGATCCGGTGATCGGTGCGTTCAACAAACAAGCTCAGCAAGTCTTGTAGTCGTTGCCGGCGAGAAAGTTCTTCAACTGTGCGTTCACTCAATTTGTCTTTTCGTTTCCCTCGATCTATCCTGACAGGCAGCCAGTTCGCCACTACTCGAGGGTTGTTGATTCCTAACCGGTTAGCGATGGCTTCATAGCCGCCATTCATCCAGACCTCATCTCGGACCTCTCCAGTCTCATCATTGAAGTAGCACATGTTACGCAAAACCAGAACAAACATGGCTGCATCTGCACCTAGAACGGGTAACCAATGTTTCAGGAAGTACCAACTGACCAGAATGAAATCTCCCTGTGTTACCAGGCGGTCAGCAAGCTGGTCTGCCAGGTTGCCAAGCTTTCCAATAAGCCGGTGCCCAACCAGTTCTCTAATGACATACTGAACGGTCTGATAACGTGGAATCATTTTGGTGAAGTCTTCCGAAGGTCGTCGAACCGGATATTGGAATATTTCTTTGGGATTTGTGCTGATCGCCAATTTCAACGCTACCTCAGGAGACTCTTGTATCCCATGAGAAAGCAAAAAAGTCTTCAAGTCTTCGGCGTCCCCAGGTGTCAGCGGGGATTCGAATAGTTCATATTTGTTGGAGGACTTTTTGGCCCTTCCTGATCGCTTATCTACTTCATGATCGCTGTCAATTTTTCGCGTAAACCATCCCAAGCTGCTACCAGGTTGTAGTAAGCGAAAAAACTGAGCCCGGCTGATCCCAGCCCACTGACAAATCCGTTCAGCCCGTACGGATACTTTATAACCTCCTTTTCGCCCTTTTCCTCCACTCGCCAGATAATATTCCTGCCACAATGCCATCACCAGGAAAATAACTTGCGAACCGACATACGGCAGCCAACGCAGGTTATATACCGGTAAGCGAACCACCCGCCCGGGTTCCAGCATGATATTCCGGATAGAGCTATAGTGAATATCCAGTTCTACGGGATTTTCCTCGTCTTCCTCTTGGTCTTGATTTTCTTCCTGAGCGAGATCTTCCTCATCATCAACTTCCTGCTCACAAACCATAAAACGAACTTCAGCTTCTTTGTTTAAAACACCTGTAAGGAACCGTTGTAAGGTGGTGGTCAGTCGATTCGTTAACCAATCGCGGCTATAAGCATTGCTGCAGCTGATCACAAAAGTGTCGTCTGAAAATCCCACCAGATGGGTTGGTTTTACCCAGGTGCTAAAAATCGCCGTCGACATTTCCGATTCGAGGTAAGCGACGGCTGCTTGCCAGGCTTTTTCCGGTGAAAATTCAATAACTGCATTCATAAAAGAATCCCTATCGATAAAAATACCAATTTCGAAAAATGCAAAAAAATGGCAAGATTTCGGCTTTTTCCAGAAGAATGGTGTTTATCCCACTTCCTCCAGGAAAGACCCCTCTACGTGCTTCCTGTTTATTCAACGTCAGCGGCATCGTCTGCGGCACGTCAGTATGGACGCAGACGTATTTTTTGGCTTGAAAAAATATTGGTAGATTTTCCAGGAACGCAGGGAGGCCATCAACATCCTTCCTGAAACAAAGTCTTCCCAATAGTCTTCGGTGATGGTTGAAGTTGTAAGTTGCCATTCTGATAGGCTTTCACACCTTCCATAACGAAGAACCAAACAACCTCTCCAACTGGTAAGGTGTGCTCCCTTGAAATAGCTCGAACGTCTTCCTTTAATAGAGCTGGAATCCGGAAAGTTACTCGCATCTCCCAATGGGGGATGATGTCTTGGTCTTTCGTGGATTTTTTCTTTTTGCTTGCTATTGATTTCTTTTTGGGAACAGGAAATGCTTCCGACAACCAATTCTGGTCTGTATTTTTTTGAGAAGGCAAAACAGGATTCCCTTGACCTCCTTCCGGAAACAGCGTCATCCGTTGGGCTTTGGGGTACGCAAAAAGACTGATTTTTCTAGTTCGGTATAGATCTACTCCATACTCAAGGAATGCCCTGATGACTTCATCCCTGGGAACCGAAAGACGCTGAGCAATTTCAACAATCTGCTCCACAACTTGCCGTGGAATTCCCCGGTAGGTCACGGTTTCAAACCGATGAACCTGTTCCCATTTGCGAGATCTTTTCTTCTTGCGATCTGCTGTGGGAATTAAATCCAAGGGCTGTCGTTGGATTATCGTGGATTCTTGCTGTTGATTCTCCTCAACCTCGATCATCGGATTAGGATTGTGAAATCCTATAAATGCGTCGCGTCTGACCATCATGACCTCTAATATTTCAATACGAGAGCTGATAAAGCTTTATATTCCTCGGCAGCCCGCGTTTCTGGCGCATACTCAAAAATGGTCTTTGCCTCAGACCAACATTCACGCAAAACAGTCGCCCGATGAATGGGAGAAAGCACCTTGTCGCTGAATGTTACCTGCAGATCCTGCAGCGAGTTGCGTGACTCGTTGGTACTATCAAAAAAGGTAGGTAATATCCCCAGCAATCCCCCTTGCCAATTCTTTTTGACCCTCAATGTCTGGATGGTCGTGACTGTCTTTGCTAATGAATCTAATGATGCGAATTCTGTTGCAGTAGGAACAATCACCAGGTCTGCTGCCCAAATTGCGCGTTCCTGCAAGCCACCCACAGATGGGGAGGTATCGAAAATGATGTAATCAAAACGGTCTTTAGTGAATGTTTTGAGCAGCCCTTTTATGTACGAGATCGGTTGGTCCTGAACACCCAACATCATTTGCGCAGCGGAGGTCATTGAGTTGCCTGGAATCAACTGCAAGAAATCGCGGCCTGTATCACGGACCCATTGGCGGATAAATGTTATTTCACTTGGAGAGTCTGGCTGAGTCGTCAGGAAATAATATGTTCCCATTTGGCTATCCATGCCCAACTTGGATGCGCACTGCCCTTGTGGATCAAGGTCAACCAACAACACTTGTTTATTTTTCAGAGTGAGAGCATGTCCCAGATTTACGGCGGTGGTTGTCTTTCCTACCCCACCTTTCTGGTTCGAGATAGTGATAATTTTTGTGGTCATTTGATTTCTCCTTAATCGATAAATTGCAGCTGTGTTCGACCTTCATGACTATGAACTGAAATGACATCTTCGAGAGTCTGATAAACTCCCATGGCAAAAGGTTCCCTGAGCCAGTGAATGACTGCCAAACCACTGCTAAACACAGTTCCTTCTGCAACTTCGCCAGTCCCTGATACACCGGTGAGATCTTCCACCCGAATCAATACAAACCGGCGCATCTGACTGTTTGATGAAATGAGATTTGGTTTTCTAGCCTTGCTTTCACCTTTAGTTTGGTTTTGGCAACCTGACCGCCGGCTGCGATCTCGGATTCTTGGCTTTTTTTGAATGACTTTGGAATTTGTCAGATCCATCAACAAGCCATCTTTATACGTAAGTCGGCATCCTGAGGTAATGTTTTCAAACATGATTCCATCCGGCCAGGTTGATTTCTCGTCCCGGTTGAGGCGAATATCGATCATTCGAAACAACCTCCCAAAGAACATTCCAGGATCATCATCGACCCTGGTTGGATCTATAATGACTTTCCAAACATATCCTCTAAGCTCAGCTGGTTTAACTTTTGCTTGGGGGAATAAATAATCAAAATTCTTATCTACCATTTTCAATTACTCTCCAAACCTTATAAACAATGCCAGCAAATAGGTGCGCTAATAGATGGTAAGGGAAATAGAATTGACCCTTACTATATGCAGACTTAATTAGATTGTGGGAAACCCATAATTGGGAATTCAAAGACAAAGTAGGATTAATAATTTCAATCAAAGAATAACACTGTAATTGTATATAAACAATATACCAATATCGGTATGTATTGCAGTAAAAACCTATCGAAATGGGTAGGTTTGACTTTCGAGCATGAAAGTTAAGAAGAGTTTTTCTTATAAAAAAATTCATAAATCTGATTATTTAATAAATGATTGGAATATGGGAAAAATTGTCTCCAAACTTTTCTTCGAATCAAATTTATGAAGAGTAAAATTCAGGCGATTTAGCATATAATGCAGGGGGCAAATTCGCGCTTATCAGGCTCTCTGATACCTCGTAGAATGGTTTATAGTATGCCACTGTGGCAGTTTTTTAAATAATCAATTTATTTGTCTTGCAAAAATTTCTTATACCCAGGAAGGTGAAAAAATGAAAAGGACGATTAAGAAATCCAATAAACGATCTGATCGAGGACGAAAAGCTAATCCAAGTGCAGAATGGTCGCTAGTGGTATTCATTTGGATGATCGGATTAGGGCTTCTAGGTTATGTCTTCGGTAGAATAGCATTTGATGCCTTGCCACACCCTGTTCATTGGTTGTCGGGATTGGTTGGAAGTTTGCTGGGTTGTGCGATTGGATGGTTATGGTACCGATTGAAAGGCGATGTATTGTAGTTAATAAAAAAATCCAAACCGATTGATTATCCTTCCGAAAAATTGTTGTTGGTTCTTGTTCGAAAGTCCTTCCAACAATTGCTGAGCTGAGAAATGTAAATGGTCCTCAATTGTCAAAAATGCTTCTGCTGATCAGCCTGGGAATGCTTTTTCAGGACTTCTTGAAATAATCGTAATACCAACAAGGATACAGACAACCCCAATACTTGCCATCAAATCCAATCGTTCATCGAAAGCATAAGCTGCTATTCCTAACCCAAATAATGGTGTCAGGAAGAGGAATAGGCTCAGAAAACCCACCTCTTGATTTTGAAGTAGCCAATACCAAGCAGCGGTTACAAGAGATGTTCCTACCAAAGCTAAAAAGAGCAGAATGCCAATGAAATTCGGGGTCCAAGCTATCTTTTTTACTGGTTCAACCAGGATGGAAATAGCCAAAAGTGGTAGGCTACCAATAATTAGTTGCCAGGCCGCATAAAGTAGAATTTTGGATTTTTGAATTAAGTGTTTGGCAAGGATTGTTCCTATAGCTGAACTGAAAGAGATAGACAATGCCAGCAGACTGCCACCAATTCCATAGCGTGGTGTTCCGGAAAAAGCAGGAAAAGTAATCAAGATCACCCCTGCTAATCCAAAAAACATTGCTGTGATTTTCGGAACCGTTATTCGCTCGCCTAGAAATATTACAGCCAACATTAGGGCTATTAGTGGCTGTAGATTTCCCAAAACAGATGCAATACCAGCTCCAATAAAATCTGGGCTGAGAAACATTGCACCGAAATTTAAGGTAGTGGAAATTAAACCCATCAGAAGAATAACTCTCCATTCCTGTCGTTCCGGTAAAAACGGTCGTCTCAAGACAATTAGAATTGATAATAAGGTTAATCCCCCGATGAATGCTCTCATTCCACCAAAAATGAGAGGTGGGGAATATTTCAAGCCAAACTTGATTGCTGTGTAGCAAATGGCATAAGTAACACTAATTCCTAGAATAGGCAACAATTTTAACAATGCACCCAGCTTTAATGTGGTTGGCTTAATATCAAGTTTCATAGTTGTTTAGTTGGTATGTTTTCAGCAACCAGGAGGTTTCCTTAAAAAGCGCGGCATATGTCACCTAAATCTTTTTTATATGACATCATGTAAAGAACCATCCTTGCAATTGGGATGTTATTTGTGCTGTCAGTGTCACCAATCAGTTAGAAATTTCTCCCCTGAAGGTAAAGAAATTCTATAAAGTTAAAGAATAATTGCAAATTAATCGCTTCTCGAAGGTGATTTTTCCAAACGAAATCTTTCCGTAAAAATTTACCAGGTTTACCAGAATGCTTATATCCGTTGCTCGTTTATCACTTCAGGCTTTTCTAAAACAAGAAGCGCCAGATCACCAAGCGGCCCAGAAAAGTGCTTTTCCAAGATAATTTCTCCCGGAAAATTCCTGTATTCGCTTTTAGCAACCAACTTTGCACTAAATAATGGATATATTTGGTTGATTATCCGACTCAAGAGTGAATCAGCCTGGGCTTCAAACAACAAGACCATATGTCCTCCCGGCTGTAAATGTTCCCATGCCTTTTCTACTACCTGTGCTGGATGTGGAAGATGTTCTAAAACCCAGGTAGAAATGATCAAATCATAAGGGCCCTCAGGAAGAGGATCGCTAATAAGATTCAACTGCTGAAAAGATACATTTGGAAGATGATTGTATCGATTTATTGCATAATGAAGCATTTCTGGGGTAAGGTCTACACCAGTATACGAACTATAAGGTATTTCAAGGGCAATTAATCGGGATACGTTAGCACCAACACCACAACCCAAATCAAGAATTTTTCCGTTTTGGGGTTGAGCAATTGATATTGCCTGGTCAAATTGCTGATGAGCTTGTCCATAAAACCACTCCCGCCAGCCAGGATCGATAGCGGCATAGCCCTTGGCAACAAGTTTATAAAAAGTTGGAACTTTGAGGGATGATTTTCCTAAAAGGTTTAATCCTATTCCTGTTTCAATTGCAGCTGCTGCGCGAAGTTGCCAGGCGGGAAGAACAAGTAATTGCTTTATAAATTTCTGGTAAAAGTTTTTTTACTTTTCAGACAAGAATATATGTATATATTTTTTACCAAAGACAAATGTTAACAAGCCATCTACAATAAGGATTGCACCGATCAAACGGCGCACAATTTTGTTCATTTTCACCTCGTGAAAGAAACAATCGTTATTTTACAAGTATCCTCTCTCGAAATATCCAGCGTCTTCTGTTATTCGCGTTTTTCATATTGAAAACATATCTCTGATTATCGGAGAGCCAGACAATGTATTTCTTGCTTCTCATGTTAATATATTAAAGTGGTTTTCCAATATCGAACAGAGCTGAATTGCTTGTTTCAAAGTGGGCAATTTTGCCCCTTGTCTCAATTATTAATTTTTATTATCCCTCTTCGGAAAATTTTTTAAACAAGTGTTTATAATATGTTCCAGGTGTGAGGTCATTGTTATTGATATTACACTTTACAATGAATAAGTTTAACTAAATTACCTTTTAATTTTTCTACAGATAAAATTTGTAAACCCGCCTTTTTTACATTTTCCACAGTCTGGCGATTAATATTCGCTCCCATTATACGTACAACGAGTGGATTTGCTATATCCATTAAGGGGCCGATAACAGGTTTATTAACCCGTACGTGTTCAAGAAGCCAGATATCTCCATCCTTTTTTATAACCCTCTTTAATTCCTGGAGCCCTTTGATTGGATTTGGAACGGAACAGAATACAAATGTTGCTACGGCGGTATCAAAAGTATTATCAGGGAAGGATATCCTTTGAACGTCCATATGTTGCAAATCAACCTTTATATTTAGTGTTATCGCCCTTTCTTTAGCTTTTATTAGCATACCTTTACTAAGGTCGATAGCTGTCACTTCAGCGCCTTTTGGGTAATATGGGATATTCTTTCCTGTCCCAACACCAACTTCCATGATTTTTCCGGGAGATATACGTGACCAAAGCTTATTACGCCAATCCTGAAATACTGATCGTTCGGTTATCCATTCCATTAGATCGTAAAATGGTGCAATCCGATCATAACGTCGTTCTGTTGGATTTGTTTTTCTTTTGAGCTTGTCAGAATTTATTTCGGATGTTTGATTTTGTTTGCTTGTCATATTGTTTTGTTATTCCAGATCTCTTAATAATTATTGTAATTCTTCTTTACTAATTTCACCACGCTCATAACGATTTATTAGTAAATCTTTAATGTTTTAGAATAACCGTACGACTTTTCTTTAAAAAGAATCTCCAATTTCCAACCTATTGCATAGGAAGTCGGGGCACTAAAAAGTAACGTAAAAATCAAGTCAAAACCCCTCATGTTATTTCTCCTTTATGAATATATCTATTTTTGTAACTTCATTATAAGCTTCCAACTTAAAGCTAATTTGAAGACTGCTTAAAGAATATGTAAATAATTCAGTTGAAAATAATCATAAAACCCTGCGATAGACACAGCAATTTTCTTAAATCTAATTTATTGGTTAAAATTTGAAATATAATATTCTTACAGTTTTTCCAGTTGATTTCAGGCGAAATATCGGTGATTAGTTTTTAACTGAAATCTTTATTTACCGGATAAAGTGAGTGGAATATAGTAACTAAATCCCACTCACTTTTAGTATTCTCATGCTGCTAATTTATGCCCTCGCAGCAATTGTGCATTGATGGCAACAATCACTGTGCTCAACGACATCAGTACAGCGCCCATAGCGGGAGAGAGAAGGATACCAATTGGCGCTAAAACGCCGGCAGCCAATGGTAAGGCAACAATATTGTATCCCGCTGCCCAGATCAGGTTCTGAATCATTTTTCTGTAACTAGCCCGACTAAGGTCGAATATCTTAACCACATCCATGGGATTACTCTTTACCAGGATAATGCCTGCTGATTCAATGGCTACATCCGTTCCACTGCCAATGGCAATACCAACATCTGCACGCGTGAGTGCCGGCGCATCGTTAACGCCATCGCCAACCATTGCAACACTTTTTCCCTGTTTTTGAAGTTCCATGATCTTCTGATCTTTATGTTCCGGCAAAACTTCAGCGAAATATGTGTCAATACCAAGCTCATCTGCAACGGCTTTTGCTACTGCCTGGCTGTCACCAGTCAACATAGCTACTTCAATATTCATCTCGTGTAGTTTTTGAATGGCAGCCTTGCTTTCTGTCCGGATAACATCTGCCAAGGCGAAAGCAGCCAGTACACGCGGTCCCTTTGTACCTTCTTCAACCAGGTTTATAACGCTTTGACCTTTTAGACTGGCTTGATGTTCGAATTCAGCAATATCTTTGGGAAGTTCAATTTTGAGCATTTCTAACAAGCGGGGACCACCGACGTATACAGGATGACCTTCATAAACAGCTTTTACACCACGTCCCTTGATAGCTTCAAAACCTGAGATGTCCGGTATAGAAAGCTGCCTTTCATTAGCAGATTTGCGAATTCCACGGGCGATAGTGTGTTCTGAGTCGCCCTCAATTGCGGCTGTCAATGCTAATGCTTCTGCATTAGTTACATCCTCAACAGTTTTAATCGCGACAACGCCAAACTCGCCTTCGGTGAGCGTGCCGGTTTTATCAAAAACGATCATGTTAATCTTGCGGGCTTTTTCAAGCGCTAGACGATCCCTAACTAAAATACCATTTCGGGCACCCATTGCAGTTGTAATTGCTACAACCAGAGGTACTGCAAGCCCCAAGGCATGCGGACAGGCGATAACAAGGACAGTTGCAACACGGGCAATAACTTCCACATTAAACCCGACGGCGATCGTCCATGCAACTGTGGTTAATGCGGCCACACCCAAAGCTATATAGAATAACCATCCGGCAGCTTTGTCTGCCAAAATCTGGGTATTGGATTTACTTTGTTGTGCCTGCTCTACCAGGCGCATAATACCTGCCAGAGCCGTTTCGTCGCCGGTGGCAGTTATTTTTACCCGCAGGCTGCCATCTCCATTAATTGTCCCGGCGATTACCTTATCCCCATTCTGCTTTTTCACGGGCATAGATTCCCCGGTAAGCATGGCTTCATTGACATCCGATTCACCTTCTTGCACCTTACCATCTGCCGGTACGTTCGTGCCTGGGCGGACAAGAACTACATCATCATTCTTTAATTGATTTACCGAGATGGTTTCAGTTTTGCCATCTGACAGAATCCTTTCGGCTGTGTCTGGCATTAAGCGTGCTAATTCATTCAAAGCTCCGGAAGCCTGTCGTATACTGCGCATTTCGATCCAATGCCCTAAGAGCATAATGTCGATCAGGGTGACCAGTTCCCAAAAGAAAGTGACACTGGTAGGTAGGAACAGCGCCGCTACGCTGTAAACGAAAGCCACACTGATTGCCAGTGAAATCAGGGTCATCATACCAGGTTGGCGATTTTTTATTTCGGGAACTGCCATTTGTAAGAAGGGCATTCCGCCATATAAGAAGACAATAACTGCAAAGACTGGGGTGATCCAGGTGCTGCCTGGAAATTCCGGCACGCTGTAACCCAACCAGGTCTGAATTGAAGAGCTGAAAATTAATACGGGGATCGAAAGTATGAGTGAGACCCAAAACTTCTTACGGAACATTTGCTCATGCCCACTATGATCCACATGGGCGCTGTGGTCCTGACCACCATCATGCTTCTTATGTGATTCGAGATTTTCATGACCTTCGGAATGAGTATTGTGATTCAGTTGATGTGAAGGTATTTCTTTTGTATTATTTAAACCCACATCGGTATTGTTATGGTTACCGTGTTTATGATTGTGTGTTTCATCCATTTTTTCCTCCTGAAAAGATTAGATTACGAAATTTTATAAATTATTAATCCCATTAAGTTCATTTTATACCTTTTACTTTCTGATTTAAACCCTCTATATAGGATTTTTCACCTCTTACATTTGTAAAAAAATTATTGCTGCTCTAAATCGGTATCCGCAAGCCTGAAGTTTTTTGCTTAGACAGGCAAATTGGAATCCCAATAAAATTTAGTGTTTAGTTTTTTTTGATAATAGTTTCGTCTGAAAAGATAAATTTGTCTTTTTTACTCATTTTTCAAAGTTTTGATCACACGCTGCAATCGGCTTTGTGCATCCTGAGCAACAGGCTCTAAGTCTGGGTTTTCAGCCACTTTCATCATTTTTATCGGGTCTAGTATTTCGACGACACTGCCGTTGTCTTCCTCATATACGATCACATTGCATGGCAGCAGAAGCCCTATGTTTAATTGGGTTTTGAGTGATTGGTGAGCCAGTGGTGGATTACAGGCGCCTAGAATAGCATACTTTCTGAAATCGACGTCCAACTTCTGTTTAAGGGTTGCTTGCATATCAATATTAGTTAATACACCAAAGCCTTCTTCCTTAAGTGCTGCAGTGACTTTTTCTACGGCTTGTTCGTGATCCATATTAAGTACTGTGTAGTAAGCAAAATTTTCTGATGTTTTTTTCATAATTAATTTCTCCTGTTCGATTAGTACATGGTTTGCGTATCTTCTCAATAAAGGTGGTGTGTTAAGGTATGTGACCATCCGAAAACACCAATTCTATATTTATTAAAAAGATGCCTGTTACATCTTCATCTTACCCATTAAGTTCAAACACCTTATAAAGGATATGTGAAGTTATTGTAAAGATGATTGCCAAATTATTTATTAAATATGCTTACTCTACGATCAACTTTCCGCGCAGCATTCCCATCTGGCATTGAAACCCATACTCGCCGGGTTTTTCAGGGGTAAATTCAATGGATACTTCCTCACCTTCCGGCAATTTTGCACTTTGGTTAAAGTCCGGTAAAAGCACCATTTCAGAACAGGAAGAACTCTCTTGGCGCGTAAAACGCATTCGAAGCGGCTGACCGGCTTTGACCACGATAATATCAGGGGTATAACCGCCTTTTACTGAGATGGCTACTTCCTGAACACCGCTGGAACTGGCTGAAACCCGCATTTGCCCTTTTGGTGCTAACCAAAAAAACCAAACGATAAATAAACTTAGGACAAGTCCTCCAAGGCTAACTGCAATTTGAATTGTGTTCATTTTATATTTTCCTTATCTGTGATTAGTTCCACCAATTTTTGACGAAGTATTTCTATGGTAGGCCAACCTTTCAAGCCCTCAGGAGTTATATAAACCCGGCAGTTCATCCAATAAGATTGTCTTTCTTCATGCCAGAAATCCTGACCATTTAATTGGAAAGAGGGCGATCCGAGGAATTTTGTCTCCTGCGCTTCTTTATCTGATTTCACTTCACGTAGATTGATTTCAATATTCAAATCAATTTCTTTCAGCACTGTACGCAGGTTCGATAGTGCGTTTTGCCATGAAGGACAGTCCTCAAAGTAAAGTAATTGAATTTCCATTTTTACCTCATTTCGTATGTAATTTTGGGCGGAAACTGCGCAGTCGATTGGCGTTACTAACGACTGTAACGGATGAAAATGCCATCGCTGCACCTGCCAGTAAAGGGCTAAGCAGTACGCCAAAGAAGGGGAACAATACTCCCATTGCAATCGGGACGCCTAAAGCATTATAAATAAATGCACCCACCAGATTTTGTTTGATATTTCGCATGGTTGCTCGGCTGACCTCAATGGCAGTAGCGACACCTTTTAGGCTTCCCTTAATTAGGGTAATATCCGATGCCTCAATGGCAACATCGGTTCCTGTACCAATTGCCAGACCAACATCCGCCTGTGCCAAAGCAGGAGCATCATTAATTCCATCACCAACCATAGCCACTTTTTTACCTTCAGCTTGCAACAGGTGGACATTATGTGCTTTATCCTCCGGTAATACCTCAGCCAGTACCCGATCAACGCCGACCTGCCGTGCAATTGCTTCCGCAGTACGGCGATTATCACCGGTAATCATCACAACTTCAATTCCCATTTGATGCAGAGCAGCTATGGCTTCTTTTGAATCTTCTTTGACGGTATCTGCTACTGCAATGATGCCGGCAGCCAACCCGTCTATTGCAACAAACATAGGAGTTTTACCATTATTGGCAAGTATTTCAGATAAAGATTCTAGATCTCCTAAAACAACGTTCTGGCGGTTCATCATTTTTAAGTTCCCAAGGGCTACCTGTCGTCGATCAACAGAAGCAATCACACCATATCCCGGAATCGCCTCAAAATTTTCCGGCTTGCTAAGTGAAATACCTTCGTTTTTTGCTCCTTCCACAATAGCTTCAGCTAATGGGTGCTCACTCACAGTTTCTACTGAAGCGGCTAATTTCAGAAGTTCATTTTTCTGAATAGTAGTTTGTTGGGGAACGATTACAATATCAGTCAGTTCCGGTTTGCCTTTGGTAATTGTTCCGGTTTTGTCCAATACAACAGTCTTGATAGCCTGGGCAGTTTGCAATGCCTCCCCGGAACGAATTAGAATACCATTTTCAGCACCTTTTCCTATTCCCACCATCAGACTCATTGGAGTAGCCAGTCCAAGTGCGCAAGGACAGGCAATTATCAGCACGGATACAGCGGTGACAAGAGCGTAAACGAGTTGTGGTTGAGGTCCAAAATCAAACCAGATTACGAAAGTAATAATTGCCAAAATCATTACAATAGGCACAAAGAAGCCTGAAATGGTATCTGCCAGACGCGCTATGGGTGCCTTGCTGTTTTGGGCGTCCTGAACCATTTTGACGATTTGAGCCAGGGCAGTGTCTTTTCCAACCTTGGTTGTTCGGAATTTGAACGCACCGGTTTTATTTAATGTAGCCCCGATAACTTCATCACCTGTCTTCTTTGAGACTGGCAAGCTTTCGCCAGTTAACATTGATTCATCTACTGCTGAACTACCTTCTATGATAATTCCGTCAACCGGCACTTTTTCACCCGGACGTACCTGCACGATATCCCCAACTAGCACTTCTTCTACCGGAATATCCATTTCTACGTCATTACGTATTACGCGAGCGGTCTTGGCTTGTAATCCCATCAGTTTTTTGATCGCCTCGCTTGTTCTACCTTTTGCACGCAGCTCCAATGCCTGTCCGAGAACCACCAGCGCGATAACAACTGAAACCACATCGAAAAAAGGTTCAGATGTACCTTCAGGAAAAATTTGAGGAAAAAGGATTGCAAAAGTTGAGTACAACCAGGCTGCCCCTGTACCTAATGCAATCAGTGTGTTCATATTGGCAGCCCTGTGTTTTAATGCAACCCAGGCCCCGCTGAAAAAATCGCTGCCTGACCAGAATAAAACGGGTAACGTCAACAATGCTGTTCCAAACCAAGTCAATCGTAGTGTTTCCATTGACCAATCTCGTACGATTGGAATAAATTGAGGATAGGCTGTGATCAGTACGGGAATGGAAATGAGTGCTGCGAACCAAAATTTCTTCATCAAACGTCGATATTCTTTGTCATGAGCGGCTTCTTGTTGGTCAACCGGCATATCACTTACCGCAGATTGAGTTTTATAACCCCAACTTTCGATGGCAGAATTTAGCTTTTCCAATGAAGTTTGTTCGGGCAAGTAGTCAACAGTCGCTTCCTGAGTAGCGAGATTGATTGAGGCATTTAACACACCTGGGGTTATCTTAAGTTCATTTTCGATAAATCCCACGCAGGAAGAACAACGAATACTTTCAATGCCAATTCTTTTTTGCGCACCGCCGACCTGATATCCGGTTTTCTTGATCGTATTGACAATATCCATAATTTGAATAGCTTTGGGATCATATTCCACCATAACAACTTCTTCAATCGGATTTGCGACAACTCGCTCAATTCCTGCCATTTTATTAAAAGCAGAATGGATCAAAGCTCTGCCCGGTTGCCCTTCTTTCGCGAACCCAATTATGGGCAATTCGATTTGCAGTGAAGCAGAGTTTGGATTAAAGCCAGTATTCGCGGAACCGGCAGGTTTGCTTGAATTTTGTATGTATTGGTGCGGATTTGCATCATATTTCTTTATACAACTTTCTGAACAGAAGTAAAACTCCTTACCATCTAATTTGCGAGTTGCAATAGCCTCTTCGGGTTTAATTTCCATACCACAAACCGGATCTCGTACCATGAAATCACCTCTTGCATGAAAAAGATTTTTTGTACCAATTTAATAATTCGAGGAGCCCCCAAATTAAGGAAGGGGTACAAAATATTTATTTAATCGTAGCGTATGAAAAGATGATTGAACAGCGCAAAATTGCGAGGGTATTGCTAAGTCAATCAGCTTGCTGAAAATAGGCGGTTATGCTTATTATGAAATAGAAGTAATTCGGCAATGAAAGGAGGGGAAGAATTCCGATTTTGTAGGTTTATTCATTGAATGTTTCAGGAAGCTCGATCCACCCAAGGGATAAACCACGAATTACAGCTTCTGTTCGACTGTTGACTTGCAGTTTCGCGAAGATACGCGAAATATGCCCTTGAACTGTACGATCACTGATCTGTAATTCAAAACCAATTAAACGGTTGGTCAATCCTTTTGCGACCAACGCTAAAACTTCCATTTCTCGTTCAGTCAAATTTTCATAAACCGGGGTTTCATTTGTTTCTGCAATGTTGGCGACTATTTTGGATAAGATCGTACCATCTAAAACGGACTTTCCCCGATAAACTTTCCGAACAGCGTTGATGATCTCTTCAGGCGAAGCTGTTTTAAGAACATAGCCATTCGCACCGGTTTTCATTACCGCAGTTATATATGGGGCATCGTCATATGACGTAAGAATTAGCACAGCAACCGGCAGCTTCCTGGCTTGAATCTCCCTTGAAACTTGAATCCCACTCATTTTGGGCATCTGAATATCCAAAACAGCGACATCGGGCTTCATCCGTTCAACCATCGTCAAAGCCATTTCGCCATCGGATGCTTCTCCGATAACCTGAATATCTCTGGCTTGCTCTAAAAATTGATGAGTCCCTGACCTCACAACAGCATGATCGTCTGCTAAAATAACTTTAATCACTGAGTTTAATGATCGATTTTCTATATCCATTATTTTCCTTCTAATTCTGAATGCCATGTAAAACTTGATACATCTCAGTGAAAACGCTATTGTTTATGCTCCATCAGTCAGGCGTTCTTTTTCTTTGTTTAGTAGAGACTGATATTGAGTTTTATACTCCACTATTTTGGTTGAATTTATAAAAGACTCTTCAAGGTAAGGGAAACTAAACCAGACGATTCCCAGACCGAACAAAACACCACTGATCAGTCTCATCCAGGCATTAAAGGATCCCCAGGCATCACCTACATAAAAGGAGAGTGCAAATTTATGATTTGTTATTGCTGCTAACCAAGCATTTGAATCTCTGAATCCCTGACCTATACCCGCAAAATCACTGATCATGTGTGATGTTCCATCAATCGCCATTGGTAATATGAATAAGGCCAGACCCCACCAAGGTATAGGTTTTATTTTTTTCTTTAATAAGCCCCATACGATGATGAAAATCCAAATACTGGTATACATTGATACCATTCGATCCGACCAAGCCACTTTCCAACCCATTTGTGAATTGCCTGTAAATTGTCTCAATAAGATGATATTACCGCTATCTTGCCAAACAGTACGTATTTCCGAAAGGCTATAAGAAATATTATTGCCAAATAAAAAATAGGACCTTTGCGGTAATTGATGGCAAAAGAAAGAATAAAACCAATAGATTGCTTTTGCGGGAATAGAAAAACCAGCAGCCATAAACACTGGTGCAAGGAAAGGTGTCAAAACGTAAAGTCCAAATAACAAACTAAATACCAAAACCCAATGACGGCCCAACCAATGTACAAATTGATCGGATTTTTTTAAAGTTAATGAAGAACCATTTATAAGGGAAGCCATACTGAGTTACTCGAATTCCTGTTAATAAGTGCCAAGTGGTTAGGCGCTTATTAACATTTATTAAATATGAAGCTATTGAATTTTTAGGTCTAAAACTTTTTTGTATTCAATCCCTTCCTTCTGAACAACAATAGTTATTTTCCACATCCCAGACATGCTAAAATCTGCTGTAATTGCATAATTGCCATTTTCTTGTTCAGTTGCCACTCCGTTCATAGTCATGCCGCTCATTTCACTGTGGTCCGCGCTAATATCTACATTGGCGCCTGTTATTGGTTGATTTTTTTCATTTCTAAGATTTATGATTAGCTCATTTAGCCCAACCGTTGGTGTGGGAGAGTTGGTCTCCATCGTAATTTCTACGGTCTTTGAGGTCGATTCCTGCGGTTGCACAATAGTATTACTGCAACCAGCCAGCAAAAGTGCAAAAATTAGTAAGACTCCTGTCAATTTCCACATGAAGTTCATTTTTTACTCCTGGTTTAATCTGTAACATTAATTATCAACATTAGACCCCCTGGTTCAACATTGTTGTTGGTTGTATGATGAAGAATATGGCAGTGCAATAGCCACTGACCTGATTCTGTAGCAATGAATTCAATATCATAACGTTCACCCGGCGAAACTAAGACGGTGTCTTTGGTTAGTTGGGCTGCTTTTGGAACAGGATGCCCATCAGTTGCCACAATTGTAAAAGGAACACCGTGCAAATGAATTGGATGAACTAATTGACCAATCCCTGCCAGGCGTAAGCGAACGAGTTGTCCTTTCTTTACATTGATAGTTTCCGTATCCGGAAAAGCTTTGCCATTGATAGTGAAATAATTAGGCTCCATGCCCGCCATCGGCATGGCTGCAAAGGTTTCTCCATCTCTAAGTAGCCATTCGGAAATCATCAAATTAACGTCAACACTTGGTGCAGGAGAAGTTGGTTCTTTCGGATCAACGATGAAGGGGGCATATAACCCAGCAGAAACTTGAACATCTCCTTCGTAATGTGAATGATACATGTATGTTCCCGCAGGCTGAGCGATAAACTCATAAGTAAAGGTCTCTCCTGGGAGAATTGGTTTCTGGGTAATATCGGGAATGCCATCCATTGCATTTGGTACAGCTATGCCATGCCAATGGATTGTGGTTGGTTCTGGCAATTCGTTCTTAATCAGAATTCGAACAACATCACCTTCGGTCACCCGAATCATTGGTCCGGGAACAGTACCGTTATACGTCCAGGCAGTTGCGAAAACATCTTGAATAATTTGCCACGTAACCGGTTTCGTAACTAATTCAAACACTTTTACATTACCTTCTAAACGAAAATCAAGGGGTTGACCGCCGATTTCCTCTGAGGCGTTTTGAATATTCTCCACACTGATCGGTTGCATCATGTGGTTATTATCGGAAGAAGTCGTCATAGTACCGGGTGTAACGGTTGCACTTAATTTATCTTCAGATTCCATAACATTCAAAATCTCAGATTTATTTTGGGTGGAACAAGCAGTTAAAAGAAATAAACTCGCAATGATAATCGGGAAAAGGTAGTGAATTTTTCTCAATGGAATTTCTCCTGTATAGTATTAGGTCCTTTATTGTTACAAGAGTAGATTATTGACAGTGTTAATAGAAGCGCTAAATTGCGGAATGTCAGGTAAGTAATAATGCCTATTTACAAGCAGACGAAGATCTTATAATGGATTCAATTGATGAAGATAAGCTGCAGCATTGGGAAATTTATTTCCAAGAATTTTGTGTAAATTGTCTTGCAGATTTTTCGATTGGGAAATTTTATCTGTACAGGGCAAAAAGAGTGATTGGATAATCGCCAAATCTAAAGCAAACTGTAAATTCTCTCTTGGGTCTTTAGAAAATAAACCATTCCCAGTTTGTGACCAAGAATTAGCCAAATAAATCATTCCTTCTGTCAAAAAATTACCAGCATATCGGGAAAGTTCTTTCCGTAATATTTGAGTTATCTGTAAAAACGGTAATAGAGCTTGAGAAAGTGTATTGGTTACCTTTAAAATTTTTTTAAATGCCTGTTGGGGAGAACGAATAGAGGATTGTAGTAAGACCTTTTGAAATGAGGTCTGATTCATAGTGGCTTTTAAATTACGAGATGATGAATTAGAAATGAACAAGCAGGGTAAAATTGTAGTTTGTGGCAGTAAATCAGAATCAACCCAAGAAAAATCAGATGAATCCAGTGTGCCTATGATAGAGAGGTTTGTCGGAAAAGGAATCGGCTCAAAAAAATGTGAACCAGGCAGTCGCATTATTTGCCCATGTCTTAATTGAAACGCTGTTTCCGTAAAGTATTCAAGCAATTCACCTCGGCTGATTTTAGTCATCGTTGCAATAAATATCCGATTTTTATTATGAAATAGTACTGCCTCTTCCAGTAACAATTCCAGTTTGAAGGTATTGAATCTGGATTGAAACCGTATGTTCTCTATCACATTAATACTTTTTGCTGCCCACCAAGGGTGTCCTATCATTGTTTGATACTGATGGGTATCTTTACCGATCAAAATATTATTAAAATCTTCTACCAATTTCTCTTTTGCTGACTCAGGAGGTCCTGTCAAAATGATGAAAGGTTTGGATTTTAAGGCAATGAGGAAATTGATAACCAAGTTGCGTATGTAACCAGAATGACCTACTTCAAGCTGATTTATGGTTTCTTCGATCAAGAGTAATTCAAGATCAGGGGAGGATTGACTATTTGGTTTATTTATCATATCGTTTTGTCGCTCCTTTGATTTCATTGAGCTTTGGCGGGAAAACGGTGGATCTAACGAATTAAAAACAATAAAAAGAAAAGTGAGTAATACTTTCTTTACTGTGATTTAAATCAGTGTCTTATGACATTGACTTACTTCTAACAGAAAGTTTTCTTTTCTGCGTTGTTAGGAAAATCAATAATGGTGCACTTATGGTAAAAACAAGAATACTAACAATTTGGGCTTGATTAAGACCAAAAGCGATAATTTTGTATGCGCTGGTAAAAGCAATAAAAAACCGAATTACAGCATACGTAAGCAAATAAATCAGTGTTAAAATTCCATCCGGCAAGTTTTTCTTGCGCAAGTTCCACAAAAGAGCAAAGATTGCCAAGTTCATGAATATTTCATAGACAGGGGTAGGTGTATAATATACACCGAGTTGCGGAACCATAGCATTTGGGCTTGTATATGCAAACCCAAAAGGCCCGCTTGTAACCTTTCCAATTGAGTCACCAGTGATTACGCAGGCTAACCTCCCAACAGCTTGTCCCAAAACAACACCTGGAACCAAGGCATCCAAAAAGCGTGGTAATTTCCAATGTTGGGCACGGGCAAGGATGACAGCCGCAATCAACCCACCGACGACACCACCCCAAATGGCTAGACCGCCTTCCCAAATATAAAAAGCACGGACGGGATTCATTGCAAAGACATCCGACCAATGGTCTATCACGTGAAAAAGTCTGGCACCAACTAATCCGGCAATAATAATCCATAAGGATCCATTGGTCACACTTTCTGTGGTAAACCCTTTTCTACCGGCTTCCCGAATTGCTAACCATCCGCCAATAAAAATAGCAGCAGTGACAATTAAGCTGTACCAGCGAATATGAAAATGTCCAATTGAAAATAATATCGGATTGATTGAAATTGTGATCATACATACCTCTAATAATTTACCCGTTTGCAACATGAGCAAACGGGTAAGAACAATTAATGATTTTAATGATGGTGTCCGGAATGAGTGGTTGTTGATTGTTTAATATATTTTTCAGGTTCTTTTTCGAATGCTTTTTTACACCCCTGAGAACAAAAATAGTACATTTCTCCCTGAAATTCTGCTTTCCCTGCTGCCGTTTTTGGATCTACATCCATTCCACATACTAAATCTTTATGCATTATTTATCTCCTTTTTCACTAATAAATTTTTGCGTTAAAAATAAGTATATTGGCATTATTATGGAAACAATAGCGCCAAATGATAGGCATCATACTAAGTATTTTCGCCTATAGAGTGAAAGGAGATGCAAAAACTAGTGTTGATGACGATGGTGTATATCAGGTGTGTGCGTGTGGTTATGTTCAATAAGTTCATGAATATGTTTATGAGAGTGTTTACCAATTGAACTCAAATCTTCCTTATGCATATGCTCGTGATGAATTTCTGGATGTGAATGCGAGTGTTCATGTTCAATTATTTCATGAATATGGGTGTGTTCGTGGTGTTCTCCGAGCATCAGCCATGCCCCAATAAACATGAAGGGTAATGAATAATAAAATAAACCTTGAGGAATATTCTTAAATATAACTATTGAGGAAATCATACCCACAAAAGGTGCTGCACCAAACATGGTGCTGGTCCGAACTGCACCTAAATTCCGCATTGCCAATATAAATAACGCTATACTTAGTCCGTAGCATACAAATCCAAGCAATAAAGCAAATATTATTTGATTATTTGTTGGTAATGATTTTTTAAGTAAAAAAGCCAAAACCAAAGAAAATGTACCTGAGCTAATACCTTTGATGGCAACAATAGTTAAAGGGTTTTTTGCAGATATATTTCGTATAAAATTGTTATCGAAACCCCATAGAATACAAGCACCTATAATACCAAAAGCAGCCAGAGAAAATTGAAAATTTGAAGTAGGCATCCATGAAAGCAGGATACTGCCTACCGTAATCGAAATCATCGCAAAAAAAACTCGTTTTCCTATTTCTTCTTTGAAAATAAGCGCAGCAATTAACGTGGTTGCAACACCTTCGAAGTTTAGAAGAAGTGATGCGCTCGCCGCACTCGTATTTCTCAAACTGTATAATAATAGAATGGGAGCAGCTACACCCCCTGCTAAAACGGCTCCAAATAGCCATGGTATATCTGGTCGACCGATTTTGGCTTCATTTAAAAATGTATTCGAGAAGCTTTTTTGAAATAACAATAGTGTAGTTATACCCAAGCCACTGCCTAAATATAACAATGAAGCTAAAACAATAGAATCTATCTCGCCAAGTAGCAACTTTGATAATGGTGTACTTATGCCAAAAAGAATTGCAGCTAAAATTGCTTGAAGATACGGATTTAAATTTTTTATTTGCATATCAAATTATTTTCCAATGGTTGTAACATTTAAGTTTATGTAGACTTCTTCTTAACCAATATAACAAGAGAATCATTATATTATCTTGATCGTAATCTCCGTTCCATCTTTTGGGGTTGAAGAAATGCGGAAATCAGCATTAATTATTTCTGCCCTTTCTTTCATTCCTACCAAACCAAAATGACCTTGTTTTGCGAAATCGGTGGGACTGGCAGGCACATCAAATCCCTTTCCATCGTCCCGAATTTTAATAAATAATTCCGTTTCAGAAAACCCCAGTTCTACCCAGGAATGACTGGCTTCAGCATGGTGAACTACATTGTTTAGTGATTCCTGTACCATTCGATAAAGGAGCATTTCAGTATTTGGATCGAGGCGGCGTTCCATGCCATGCAATAGAAATTTAATAGGAATATTAGCAGCTTGCTCCATTTCGTTCACTAACATTTCCAAAGAAGCGGATAAGCCTAAATCCTCAAGGTATATTGGTCTTAATCCACGGATCATGCGTCTTAAATTTTCCATTGTCTGCCTCATCAAAGCAAGTAATTCCTGCAATTCTTTTTTTTGGGGATCAGCAGCTTTCATCATGAGCAATTGAATACGCTGATTCAATGCGATAAGTGATTGTATCGTGTCGTCATGGATCTCGCGTGCCAGACTACGACGTTCGTTTTCAATACCCTCTGTAATTGCTCCAATATAACTATGTAAATTTTGTTGGGCAGCTTTTAATTTTGCAGCCATTTCGATCAACTCAAGTTGAAGGTTTCGGATCTCTGCAATCCCGCCAACAGGTATTTGAATGGCTGCAAAGTCACCATTTGCTAAGTTAGCAGCTTGTTTTTCCAGTTTTTGAAGGGGTTGCACAATTCGCCTGGCCCCAAACCATACAGCCATTAATGTAAATAAAAAAACAGGAACAATTGTTAATGGGGCATACTGGGTCGTATTTAAATAGGGACTGGCAATATTTTCCCAAGCTTCTTCACTTACCAAACCCCACCCTGCCGATGGAATTGGTGCAAAAGCAATAACGTGTTCACCTTCTTGCCCTTGATAATAATTGATTCCACTTTCTCCATTTAATGAATCTCTAATTCCCGGGTGAAAGACGCCTTCTTTCCCTAAAGGGAGAGTACCTGTTTGAAAAAGTATTTCATACTTTTCATCTATTTCACCCGGACTAATCACAACTGTTGTTGTTTGACTCCTTTGAACCAAATCACCGATCGCGTTTTTTATCAGTCGGTTGGCAGAAAATGCGCCAACTAATATTTCATGATTATCTGTAATGGTTACAATCAAAAGGTAAGCTTCAGAGTTTTTGGAAGTAACTGGTTGTCCTAAAACGACAGAAGGTGTAATTTCTTTTGTTAGCGAATTAAATGATTTCAGAATTTGCGGAGAGATTTTTTGCCAGTCTATTTGGGTAGAAGAAGATTTAATAAAATGACCATTCTGTGAAAATATTGCCAACCCCCCATCAAAAATCGAATTGATTTCCTCAGGTTTGAAAATAAACGAAGAAAAATCGGATTGTACATCCAGGCTGCGTGATAGTAAATCCAGGGTGTTGATTGATCGATCAATTTCTTGTTCTATGGAGCTTGCTGCTGCCCGTGCTGTTCTCAAATCGCGGTCACCCACAAGATTGCGCATAGCTTCCCGATGTAAAGATTGGCTGCCAAAAACAACGATTAAGAGAAGAACTGTTAAAGGAATTATTGTAATTACAAACAATTGGAGAGTGAAACCTCTCCAATTGAATTTATTAGTGAATTTATTTTTTAGTTTTGAAAACATGAGATTATATTCTGTTTGGGTCGATTTAGTTTCCGGACAGTCATAAAGTTGGTTCATCTAGGCTTGCAGAAATTAATCCTTGAGAAACAGCCTTCATGACAGCTTCCGTTCTGCTTTCTGCATCCATTTTTTGGAAGATGTTTGCCAAATGGTTTTGCACAGTTCTGTCACTAATCCCTAACTGCATCCCTATTGCTTTATTGGTATAACCCTTAGCAGTGAGGGCTAACACCTGCAGTTCTCGAGTGGTAAGTGCTTCACTAATAGGTGGATCATCAGGAGCAGCAAGTTGTGTAAAAAGTTTTTGGGTCAGATTAGGATCCAATACAGATTTACCTTGAAATACATCATGGACTGCTTGTATGATTTCATCGGGATCTGCACTTTTTAGAACATAGCCGTTCGCTCCTGCTTGGAGAACTGCACGAACGTAAGGCTCTTCTTCATAAGCAGTCAAGATCAATATGCCAGTTGAGAGGTTACTTGAACGAACCCAACGGGTAAGTTCGATTCCACTCATTAAAGGCATTTGAATATCAAGTACAGCGACATCAACAATATTTTTTTCTAGAAATTCGCGTGCTTCTTGCCCATTAGATGCTTCAGCGATTACTTTGATATCAGCGCTCTGTTCCAGAAATTGACGGATGCCGGCACGGACAACAGCATGGTCATCGGCTAAGAGGGTAGTTATAATTGAATGAGGTTCCATACTATGTATTATACCCATTCGGGCGGCGGCATAACAACAGAAGGTAAACAGCAAATCCAATAAAAACCACAATCATCGCCGAAACTCACCACGCAAAAGTATATAAATAACTCACCAGGGCATCAATTTGCTGGCTGGTAAAAATGGGTCCCCAATAGGGCATACCCGTGCCCATCCCCCCGCGGATGATCTTTCCGGACAGTAAGGCCGGGCTGGCACCCAGTAGATGATCCGGATCAGTCAGATCATGTGGACGGGTTAGACCCGCTGTTGTTGATTCTGAATGCGGATCATCCATATCATGCGCTTCTGCCTCTGGTTTGGGAAGATCACGCACCATCACACCATCCCCCTCGCCTGTTTCGCCATGACAGGCCGCACAATTTTCGGCATACAGGCTTTCACCGGTTTTAATGGCGGCTGGTGAGGTGTTTTCCTGCCAGACCCAACCTACCACATTCCATACATCCTCATCACTTAATGCGGACAAGTCGGGTTCCGCCCGTAAACGTGACCATACGTTTGCCGGGCTGTTTGTTAAGTAAATCTCTTGCTCGAAAACATACGCTGGCAAGTCTTCTGCAAAGGCAGCGCCCTTTTGGAGCAGCACCGGTTCACTTGGAATAACATCAGCTTCGTGTGGCGCGTCAATATCAATGCCCAATTGGAGATACAAGGGCGGGGGATTGGTGACAGCTGCCTCCTCCCCCTGCACGTCAATCGTGCCGCGCATCCGCCAATGATTTGGCCCACACCAGCGCGTACAATAATAGGTGTATGTGCCCGGTTCATCAAATAAGAGGGTGGTCTCTACAAATTCTCCCGGTATAAGTTCGACTGTTGGCTGGTCAGATTTCCCAACGGCAAAACCATGTACGACATCATCGCTAGTTAATCTCAGGTTGATCGGTTGATTCGTTTCCCCAGTGATCGAGGTGACACTCCACCCGCCATTTTCCGGCATGCGGGCATGGATTAAAATGGTGCCTGTGTGTTGACTTCGATTTTTCTGCCACCCAAGTACAAAAATCAGGATCACAAGTGTTACAAAAAAGACAACCAAAAAACGGGCTAACACTTCTTTTTTCATAAAACAATCATCCAATCAACAACCATAACATGCTCACCGTAAAAACACCGGAAAACGCAATGATGGGCAGCGCCTGTCTTTTGCTCTCGCTGATCTGCTGTGTTACCCTGCTGGCCCAAAACAACCCGATGACCAAAAGGAGGATTTGAATCCATCCACTCCATGAAGTTGATTGCCCAATACTTGCCGTACCGGACATACCGATCAGATTCCACCCCCAACCAAAAGGATCGGAAATAACGGGCAACACATAAGAAAATTTTACAAACGCGAATGAAACAGTAAAGGCGATCCATGCCATCAGACCCAGCGGCACCAAAACCTGCCCGTACTTGGACAATGTTTTTCGGAAAGTGGTTTTGGCAGAACCCAACCTGACTGCACCCCACATGGCGGCTGAATAGAGCCCTGGCAGCACACCCAAAGAAACAACTAAAAACACGCCAGCAAAAATCAGCCAGGGTAGGCTGCCAACTTCATATGCCGCGGTCTTTAGCTGCCCCCACGGACCTAAAAAGACAACCGAATCAACCAGCACGCTTGCCAGCATCACCAACCCCAGGAAAACTTCTCCCGGATTGTGTTTTGTGTTTTGGCCCAGGTCACTGCCCCAAGGACGCAGATTCACTGCAATATTGTCGGATGGGCAGACTCGCAGGCATTCCATACATAACCCGCAATCTGCACTGGATTTTAATGCCAGCGGATACTGCCCCCAGGGACAGGCTGTGTAACAAGTTTTTTCACTGTGTTCTGCGCAAACCTGCTTATCTTTCACCCGTACCTCCACCGGGCCAGCCTGGGCATATAAACCGGTAAAGCCGCCGATCGGGCACAAGTAGTTACAAAAGGAGCGCCGTTCAAAAATAAGACTCAGGATAAAAGCCAACGCAATAATAAAGAACAAGATGATTGCTGTTACTTTTGCAGAAGTGAGGGTGACAGCCCCAAATAATCCGATCAGAAGAAAACCACCAGCCTGCAGCCAGTTACCACGTAGTTTTTTAGGCCATCGTTTACCCAAACCAAAACCCTTTCCCGTTGGAGAAAAAACCCCTCGCTTTTGCATCCATTCGCCGGGCATGGGAATCGGGCAAATACTACACCAGGAACGCCCGCCAAAGGGAATGAAAAATAACTTCAGCGCACTCCACCAGGCGATCCACACAAAAATAATTGCAAAATTATGGCTGCCCACCACGGAACCAAACAACCCGGCTAAAATCGTGAAAACAAATCCCGCCAGGGTGATGGCGCGGATAAGGAATTGGGGCCAGCGGCTGCGCAGTAATAAATTTGTCGTTGGAAAACGGGTCAGATCAATCCGATTCAATGGTTGACCTCTTTCAGATTGGGGAATGGTTTACGCAAAGACCAAAACGCCGCCGCCATCGCCAATAATCCGAGCAGCATAGCACGGATAAACATCAAATTCGGGCCGACTTGAAGTTTTCCAATCATAAAGGGGTGTAAATTGCCACAGGCCACCGAACACCGAAAGCGAAACACACCCGTTTTTTCGGCAATAAAAGCGGCAGTTTGCGTTTGTCCCGGATCGGCTATTAATTCAAAATCATATCCATCCACTGAAAGTCCATGTACCACATCCATCGAAACCAGATCAAGCGTGATCTTATCTCCCCGATTGACCTTGATCACCCCTGGGGTAAACTGATACATGCTGGCTTCGATACGAAGATGCCGGTCCACCGCGGCTGCTTGTGCTTGTGGCAGCGGGACAAAAATGATCAGTACGGCCGCAATAAGGAGCACAAAAAACCACCATTTGTTTTTAATACGGTTTATCAAATCACTGCCTGTAACCTGTAATTTCATAAACCTATTCCACCGGCGGCATGTTGGATGGCCCATATTGAGCATAGGTCAGATCAATGAATTCTCGGATCTCCAGGGCAGGTTTTCCATCACGGGTCATTTTCATCACATCCTGAGAGATATCAACACAAATCGAACAACCCAAGGCGTGCTCATCAAAGACAATATCCCCGGAGGGTTGGATTTCTTGAATATAACAATCATAGTTAGAGGTATGCCCCATCGCATTGCAGCCACAATAACATGGCACATTTTTTAACGCTTCCGAATTGGCAACTGCAAATTGATACGATTCCCGCACTGTGACAGGCGACTGCTGCATTGCCATTGGTAAGACGGAGAGCGGGGCTAAATCCAATGTGTTTTCCTCGGTTGTGTTGTTACCGCTGCAAGATGAAAGGGAACCAAGCAGCAGTACAAATAAAAACAAGAGAGAAGCACGAGCACGAAAAGAGAAATTTATAAATTGGTTATTTTTCATATTTACCTGAAATAAATTTGATGGCTGACATCTTATTTGGATAAAAAACCAAGAGCAAGTTTTTCATTTACCCTTGATCTTTTATCCATCCAATCGGATTTGGTTTTCCGATTGTTACGGCACCCAATTGGAAAGCACGGTCAAAGATAGATCTTGCTGGGCAGGGTCGTCATTTGGTAAATGAAGGCGGAAGTCATGGGGGCCACCCATATCACCATGCATCATAAATTGCATGGAAATGGTGGTAGATTCACCTGGTTTGAGAGTCATCGAACCGATGACGGGAGTGGGTGGTCAACACCCCTCCTTAACTTCCACATAAGGCTTTTGGGTGAAGTGCAGATCCTGATCTCCAACATTGTGGACCTTAAATGAAGTCTGAACAGTTTTCCCCAACTGAACATCTCCCAAATCTACTAGCGAATCATCCACTTGTAATTTAGGAGAGCCAACAACCTCGGGCGTGAATCGTTCCGGTTTTTTCCCGAAAACAAATAACGAAGCAATCAGTAAAATAATAACACCACCCGCGATAAGAAATAGCGGGGTTTTTGTCTCTTTTTTCTTTTGAACCTTTTTTGATTTTGACGAATATTTTTTTTGGGCAGCCATCATGGCCTCCTTCAAATAGGATAAATTAAAATAATTGTAAAGGGCAGGATTTTTTTTCACAATAGGCATATATGCCTGTTAATTTCTTCACACAGCTTTAAAAAAGTATCTGAATTGTTTACAATAGGGAATTTCCTTATATGCATCAGGCAAAATCCGCATTGCTTCTCCCTCTTCCCTGCGGTACGTTAATTAAGGGGAACTCTTTCTTAACGAAGATACCCTCTTAATATTAACTTCAGGAGGAAAAATGCAATCAAATTCCAAAACTCTACAACCGTTGGCTGTGGTGGTTGCTGCCTTACTTGCGGCGATTTTAATCAGCGGGATGATTGGTGTCCCGTATCGATCCATGCAGCCACCTACCAAGAGTGAAGCGCGGCTTCACTTAAACACGAAAAATTCAACCCGGTTTGCGGGATCATCCTTGGAAGAGGTCAGTACAAGGATCAGTACTGCTGTTTACCCGGACAGCCAACCAGAAACCGTTTTTTTATTTGATCCGCAAAACTGGCAGGCCGGATTGGCAGCCACCCCTTTGTTACGTCCGATGAAAGGGGTCCTGCTGCCTGTAACGGAAAACGTGCGGGAAGAGGTGGCGCGGTTAAACCCCACCCGGAATGACTTTACCAATAATGGGGTGGTGTTGTTAGATGGGGTACAGGCCGATGGGCTAACAGGTGAAAACCTGATGCTGGATGATATTCTCGGTTTGCGTCAACGATATGGCCTCGCTCCCCAGAATGTCATTCTGGTAGATAAAGATACCCCCGAAACGGCCTTGTTGGCCGCCCCCTGGGCAGCGTACAGCGGCGATCTGATCATTTTTGATGCGGCTGATGCCCCTGCTGGGCTGAACCGCTATAGTCTGGGGATCCAGACCGATGGTTTTACCAGCATCACCGCTAAAACCCCGGATGCGCTGGCAGTTACCTTTGCCAAATACGAAGACCCCCAAAACACTTTGTTTGGGTGGGCTTTTAACGCTAACACCCTCGCAGGATACCGCGCCTATATTGTCGCAAATCCGAATAACCCTGCAATGGCGTTAACTGCTGCCAACCTGGCGATCCACGGCAAACCAGGCCCGCTGATGTGGTCTGGAACCGAAAAATTGCCAGCGGGGGTGAATAATTATTTCTGGTCACAACGAGCAGCTTTTTGGGTTACACCCGCAGAAGGCCCTTTCCATCATTTCTGGATCATTGGAGACGAAAACCAAATTTCCTTTAAAGCACAAGGTCAAGTTGATTATGCTGTTGAGATTGGACCATACTTTGGGAAAGGCGTAGGCATGAGCGGCATCGACCTGATCGCCGTTTTTTGGGTACTGATGGGTATGGCTTCCGCGATATGGATCTTACTCCACCAATTTAAGTTTTTGCCAAAACAAAACTGGGTTATGAGTCTGGCCTGGCCATTATTAGCCTTGCTGATCGGCCCCTTTGGTTTGTTACTGTATTATCTCGCCTATCGGCGTCCCATTATCCGTTTACCAAACGGGATGATCGTCTGGGATCGCCCGCTCTGGCTGCAAGGGTTGGCCGCTACCGTTTCAGCGGTTGGGTTTGGGGCCTCGATCATGATCACCAGCGGTTATCTGACCACATTTTTTGGCATGCCGCTGATTCCCAACCGGTTGACCGGTGCATTTTTATTAGGTACACCTATGATCTTACTGATGATCATTAACTTTGTGGTCGCAGTATTGGTCTCGTGGCTGGTTTTCCAAACCCCAATGATGGCTATGTATACCAACAAACCCTATCGCGAAACGCTGGGGAAATCACTACCAATGGTATTAATTTCGATGACATTTGCTGCCATCGGAATGAACCCCCTCATGTGGTACTTAATGATGTCAAAGATCCCCATGATGCCAACCGAAGAATCTATCCTTTGGTTTGGGGTGATGTTTTTCACCGCCTTTACTGCTTTGTTGGTAGCCTGGCCGCTCAATTATGTTTTGATCCGCAAACAAAATAAAAGCGGATTGATGTAGGAGGCTATTTTAATGAAAAAAGGATTAATAAGTATACTCATCGTTCTTGTTACAGCGATTTTAATTTTCACAGGCACGAACTTAATTGCCAAAGCCTATCTTGCCGATCAAAAACCGGCGGATATCGCTTCCTTGCCATCCAACAGTGAACTGCTGACGGTTAACACCACCCGCATTGGCTCTGATGATGCGTTTGAAACGGCGGTTGCCGTGGCACAGGTCATTTATCCGGCGACAGAAGAAGAAAACACACCGGGCGCTGTCATATTGGTTAACATTAACAACCTGCCGGAACTGCTAGTGGCTGCAAACCGGATTCAACATTTTCCGGTAAACGCGCCGTTGTTGTACGTGGAACAGTCTAACCTGCCGCAAATCACCCGCAACGAATTGCTGCGACTCAACCCGGAAGGTGTGCCGGCGGATGGTAATGTACAAGTTTATCTTGTGGGAACCATTGATGCTTCCGTCAATGATGCGGTCAACCAATTGGGGTTTAAAACCCGCGTCTTCACCGCACCTGATCCCATTCAACTGGCAGAAGTGGTGGATAATTGGACCTCCACCCAACATGGTGACCATCCGAATGAGGTCGCGATTGCCAATATCGAACACCCCGAAATGGCGATCCCGGCAGCCTATTGGAATGCCCACATGGGGCAAGGGTTTGCGTATGTCACATCCGAGGGTGTACCGGAAGCCACCAAAGAAATCTTAAAACGACGTGCCAATGGGGCCTGGATCTATGTATTTGGGGATGAAAGCATCGTGCCAGAGCATGTGGTACGTGAGCTGGCCCAATATGGACAGGTGACCCGTATGCCGCGCAATGATCCATCCGCAATCAGTGCTTATTTTTCCGGGTTTAAGGATATTGGAGCGGACTGGGGCGCCTGGTTCTGGCAAAAAGCGCGTGATTTTGGCTGGGGGATTTCGGAAGCAGGCCATAACGCCGTGTTTGTAAACCTCGATGGACCGACGGGCTGGCAAAACGCAGTGACCGCCACCACCTTAAGCCACATGGGGAAACACGCCCCTGTATTGATATTAGATGGGGACGGTGTCCCGGATAGTGTAAGAAACTACCTGATGGTACTGAAACCTTATCCAACCGATGCCCAACAGCAACTGTTAAACCACGGCTGGATCATTGGTGGTGAAGAAACCATCAGTTGGCAAACCCAGGTCGAATTGGATACTCTTTTAGAAGCCTATCCGTTTGAAGAGTAAGGAGGAAAAATAAGATGGATAATTCAAAAAACACGCAAATTTCTGAAATGCAAAAGGTCAGCCAAGAAGAAGTCCTGTATTATGATAAATCCAGACCAGAGGCAATTCACTTTCAATCCTTTCCCGATGGGATATGGTCTGCAACATGGTTGGGGATTTTGGTCGGCACTGGGATTGGTCTCATTTTTGGGGTATTGATGTTTCAAGGGATCATCACAATTCCCGGATGGGAAGGGTTATTCTCGATGACCCCGTTTACCTTCCACGTCTTTTGGGGAGTGGTGGGGTTAGCCTTGGGGTTGATCACCGGCGGCCTGATCAGGATGGCGGTCACCCCACCCGATGTTTTGATTGAGTAATTTAATCATTGGAAAAGCACCTCCCGTTGGTGAAGTTGAATGAAACCCCAATTAAAGCCAGCCCAACGGGAGGAAAAATTATTAAATCCGCATACCACAGGAAACAGCAACGCAGCGAAAAAATCTTTTCCTCTCTGCGCCTCTGATCATCTATGTGCTTTATAATGAGGGCAGTATACAAACTTACCGGAGATGTTTCACCCTTCAACTTCAGCTAACTTAAGGTTTCGTTTTGACAGTTTTTTTATTTTTAGGCATAAATTATTCCTTCTGTGAATGAAATTTCAAATTGCTCAAATTGTAAATAGTCAAAAAATATTTCACAATAGGCATAATTGTCTGTTGTTGCAAAGTTGATTCGTCATTCTCTTATAGAGTGAACACGTTAAACCCCATTTAGTCCTTATAGAATAATATATTTTTGGAGGGAGGGTAGCCATTATGCTTATCTTCCTTTGAGTGTAATGGCGCTTTAGATGATTAGAATTTTAATTTATTATATTAACCTATTAGGACATGTCTTTGAGCTAGGATATCGAAATTTTTTAATTCAGGAGGTTTTATGATAAAAGATCCCGTGTGCGGAAAAAAATTAAATCGTGGTAAAGCGTTCGCAGTTGTTGAATATGAGCATACCCAGTATTTTTTATGCTGTCCCATCTGCCAGGCACAATTTGAACAAGACCCTAAACACTTTGCGAAACCCGACATGGGTGTTCCAATAAAAAAGAAATCGAGATGAAAATGATCTGGTCTTGACCCATTTTATTCAGGGTGTAACCTGAAGATTTTGAAAAAAAGCTTTGATGGATCTAAAATGCAGGTATTTTTGCCCATTTCTGATGCGGCAAGGAGACAGAATTAAATAATAAAGTAAATTTTATCGGAAATTATTGAGTTCAAAACACCTCCAAATAAAAGGAATTAACTATATGGAGAAGCGGTCAGATATTCCATTTCCAAACGTTTTAAGCCGTAGGCTCATCGTTTTTACACATGCCTTGGCATTTGTATTGGGATTTTCTTTGGTTTTTATCGTTGGGTGGGGCGGGGCTGCAACTTTATTGGGGCAGGTTTTCGGAGAGTATAAATCTTTCCTTGGCCGGGTAGGTGGTGCTGTTGTGATTTTGTTTGGGCTCTCCACTTTGGGTGTTGTTAAAATCCCCTGGCTTTATTACGATACCCGCCCGCAATGGAAAAACCAAGCGAGAGGCGGGCTGTTTGCATCCGGATTGATTGGTATATTTTTCGCAGCAGGCTGGACTCCTTGCGTAGGCACTACCTTGGGCACAATACTCACGCTTGGTTTTTCCCAGGAAACTGTTGGACAAGGAATAATTTTGTCGTCTGGTTACTCGCTGGGATTGGGTATACCTTTTTTGATAATTGGCTGGGGCATGGAACGCGCTACCCGTTTCGTGCGTAGATTTCAACGGCATATGCGCAGTATACAAATCGCTAGCGGGATATTCTTACTTTTAATTGGGGTTATGTTACTCACAAATCAAATTAGCTTTCTCGCGATTTGGGCACAGAAGAATGGACTGTTTCTTGACCTGCCGTTTGGAGCAGCTGCTCCTACATACCTTATTGCTGTTGTGGCTGGTTTAATCTCTTTCCTTTCACCGTGTGTTCTGCCGCTTGTGCCAGCTTATGTTGGTTATCTTAGCGGTCATGCTTTTGGGGAATATCATAATGGCCACAATTAATTTATCGCGAGATAGCCGCCGCTGGATCGTCTATTCAGTGATCATATTGGTGGTTGGAATTATGTGGATTTTCGTTTCACGTGTTCCTGTTGGAAATTCTGTAGAAGCCGTTCCGCCTTCGGCTCCTCGGGAAGGATTTATTGCTCCTGATTTCACGTTAGATCTGGCTGGAGGGGGGGAAGTTACTTTGTCTGAGTTACGCGGTAAGGTGGTATTAGTAAATTTTTGGGCTAGTTGGTGTCCACCGTGCCGAGAAGAAATGCCAGCCATCGAAAAAATTTACAACGCATTTGAACCCTTGGGGTTGGTTGTCCTGGCAGTTAATGTGACCAATCAGGATAGCGAAGCAGCCGCAATCGCATTTGCCAAAGTATTTGGCTTAACATTTCCTATTCCTTTAGATCGTAAGGGAGATGTAGGTGCGCGTTATCAATTGCGTGGTTTACCCAGTTCATATTTTATTGACCGGAACGGCACGATCCATTCTGTAGTGGTGGGAGGTCCAATGGCTGAAGCATTGATCCAATCTAAAATCGAAAATTTATTAAAAGAGTCTGAGTGATATGTTACCTTATCTACGTTTAGGACCGTTCTTATTACCACTGGCCAGTCTATCCTTATTAATAGGAGTGTGGTTCGGTTCTTGGATTGCGGAAAAACGCGCGTTGAGAATAGGTATCAAATCCGATCTAATTTCCAATTTGATCTTTATCGGTTTAATTGCTGGTCTGATCGGGGCAAGGGCAGCTTATGCTGCCAGGTTTATAAACGCTTACATCTCTAATCCATTAAGTCTTTTTGCACTTACCCCGGAAACACTCTCTATCCCTGAAGGATTGATGATTGGGTTGTTTGCTGCATTCCTCTATGGGCAACGCAAAAAACTAGGTGTTCGCCTCGCTTTGGATGCCCTGGCGCCAGCTTTGGCAGTATTTTTGGTGTTTCAGGGTCTGGCTCATTTACTAAGCGGAGATGCTTTTGGGATACCATCCGATACACTGTGGTCAATTTATCTCTGGAACGAATATCGTCATCCTACTCAAATCTATGAAACCCTGCTTGCGATAATTATTCTGTTCATTATTTTGAAATATCCTTTGAAACCGGGCAGCGGACGTAGTTTCTGGCTGGTAATTGCCCTCTCATCCGCTTCGCGTTTATTCATAGAAGCCTTTAGAGGTGACAGCACAATCTGGAGTGGTTTTCGGGTATCTCAGATTATTGCGCTAATGGTTTTAGCTGCTTCACTTTGGATGTTATATACCTGGATTGATTCTACTGATGAAGAAAAAAAAGGAGTTTCATTATAAAGAGGAGGCTGTTTATTGTCTGCTCGTATCAATTGGAGTTCTTAATCCTTCTTTTTTCTTAAAAGCAATTTTGTAAAGTTGGAAGTGGATATTATGAAACGATTTTTTGGACGGTTAAAATTAAGCACTATTTCCTTTAGCATTCTGGCGCTGCTGCTTAATGCCTGTGTGCCGGATTCTCCCGGCAATAAAACAGTAAATAACAATGGTGTAATTATCAATGGTACCGAAGTTCCTCCTGTGGCAGATCTCATACCAGAAAACATAAGCGAAGGAGAGCAGCTTTACATGGAGTACTGCGCAAGCTGCCATGGGATTAATTTGGAGGGAGCGTTAAATTGGAAGATACCTTTAGAAGACGGCACACTTCCGCCGCCCCCGCAAGATAATAGCGGTCATACGTGGCATCATTCAGATGCAATTCTTCAAAGAATTGTTTTAGAAGGTGGTGCTAAACTGTATGGTGGAACGATGCCGGCATTTGATGATCAATTGACTCAGGAACAAGCGGCAATGATCCTTGATTATTTTAAGAGCCAATGGGGAAAGGATGAACGTGAATATCAATGGTGGATAACCGTAACTGAAAATAAGTAAGCTCAACTGTAATGCTCTTTATATTTTAATGTTTACTCATTCTTATGCAAAAAAATATCTGATTTACAAAAAGGGATAAAGAACATGTTTGGGGAAAGCCCTGATTTCATATAGGGAAATTCCCACTATTATTTGATCGTAATGCAGTATATAGTTAAGAAGGAGGAAATTATAAATAATGATAGGGGAAATTCACGAAATTTTGTTAAGAAATTAGGAGAAAACGAATGAAAGTAAAAATGATTACTCTGGGAGCAATGCTGGTTTTGATCGGTATTGTCATTACCGGTTGTACTGGTTTATCGCGCCAATCAGCTGATCAGACTGGAACTGAACTTTCTGGTGTGGCGAACGGCGAACGAATTTATTTTACCGGATTGGACGGGAAGGGAGAACAAATTCCCTATTCCGATGGTCCGGACTTTAGTGGCATGATGATGGGCTCTTATCTGACTTGTGCAACTTGTCATGGTCCTACAGGCAGCGGAGGTCAGCATACGATGCCAATGCAGGTTATGTATGCACCACCGATTAACGGAGATGCACTCATCGAGATGATGAACGAAGAATCTGGGGAAACGCCCCAGCCTGGTGGTTATAGCATTGATAGCTTCCGCAGCGCAGTTGTTGAGGGTAAACACCCGGATGGTGACACACTCAACACAGATATGCCACGTTGGGCGATTAATGATCAAGATCTGGAAGATCTTTTGGCTTTCTTAAAGACAATACCGTAGTAACCATGAGAACGTGGTTAGTCTCATAGATTAATCTTTACACAATCTTTAAGAATAATTCAAATAAACTTTAATTTACCTTGTTACTATTAAATTATGAAACAAGAGAATTTATCTCAAGAAGGAACGAAAGGATCACTGGAAGAAAAAATATAATGAAAAAACAAAACATGCAACAGACTCAAGAAAAATCACAAGGGGAAAAACATACTGGAATGGGAATGATGGAAAAAAAAGAACATATGCGATCTATGAAAAAGAGGGGAATGGGTAAAAAAGGTCGCTGTCCCATGTGTGGAAGTAAACACAAAGGAAAAATGGGGCCACATCGTGGCAAAGGACCGGCACAACCCAACGACGAGCAGATCAAAGCAGAGATAGAAAGGGTCTTAACCGTAGATTCTTGGCTCGATGCTTCTAGTATTCATGTTAGTTCTGAGAATGGCATTGTCACGCTCGTGGGTACAGTGGATGATTGGAATTCGAAGCGCCGGGCAGAAGATTTAGCTCTTCCGGTAATGGGAGTTAATGACGTAATGAACAAACTAACTGTTAAAAGACAAGAAAGTTGATAAAGAGCATAAAAAAAGAACAGGGGATACAGACTTGACAAATATAGCAAGTTACCCCTGTTCTTTCCAATAAATGTATGCGATCAAAAATATTAAATGATGAAATTTTTTAAAATAAGAAAAGGAACAGATAATCAAATAGATAAACAAAAGGAAATAATTATGCATAAAGAAATTAAACGTAAAGATTTTGGCGAACGATCTCCCAGTATTCCACAGCCGGTACCTCAACAAGATGGTATGGTTATCGTAGATAGCACCTGGGGTGAGATTCAATCAATTCAGGCAGCAGAAGGGGTACAAACCGTGGGTGAGTTAGAAGTAATCAAACATATCGAAAACGGGCTGCCTGTTATTGATGGGCGAACTGAAAACTTTTTCCAGGAAGCTACTTTGCCTGGTGCAAAAAATATCCCCTTTACAGAAGCAGGGGAAAGAATAAGTGAACTAAATAGAGATCAAATGACGATCTTATTTTGTAACGGCCCACAATGTCCGCAGTCTCCCTGGGCAATCCGGGCATTATTGGAAGCGGGATATCCGGCAGAAAAGTTAATGTACTACCGGGGAGGTATGCATGACTGGCTTACATTGGGATTTCCGGTGAGAGTGCCTTCTTCAGTGGAAAAGGAGGGTTAATAACCCTGTAAATCCGCGATTATGACCCTTGGTTTCGTTTTCCCTTTCTGGACTGAATTAATTATCTGGCTGGTCGAACGACTCCAAGGTATTTACACGAATTAACCTGTGGGGGCTCGGCACTACGTTATTTTTCTAAGTAAATACCAGGAAAGGTTATTTTATAAAATAGATTAAAGGAGAGAAAATGTCTACTAAAAAAGTAAAAGTATTGGTAAATGGGTATGGCGTCATCGGAAAACGGATCGCCGATGCTGTGTCCCTTCAAGACGATATGGAATTGGTCGGTGTGGCGGATGTCGTTAGCGATTGGCGTATTAAAGTAGCGGTGGAGAAAGGATACCCTATTTATGCATCCACCAAGCAAGCAGCGGATGAAATGCGCCAAGACGGCATTCATTTGCGGGGGACGATGGAGAAAATACTGGATCAAATTGATATTGTTGCAGATGCTACCCCAAAAGGCATTGGAGCCAAGAATCTGGCGTTGTACCAAAAACACGGCGTAAAATCCATTTTTCAGGGAGGAGAAAAACACGAACTCACCGGACACTCCTTTGTGGCGCGGTCAAACTATGCTTCCGCAGTAGGCAGGGATACAACCCGGGTGGTTTCATGTAATACCACCAGCATTGTCCGTACGCTAGGCGCCCTAAAAAGGGCAGGCTTGCTCAAGAAAGCGCGTGGCGTACTCGTTCGCCGGGCGACTGACCCGTGGGAATCAGATCATTCCGGCATTATGAATACAGTTGTCCCGGAAAAAGAAATTCCCTCTCATCAGGGGCCGGATGCCCAAAAAGTAGACCCGGATTTGGATGTCGTGACGATTGCGGTAAAAGCGGCCCACACCAACAGCCATCTCCATGCCTGGAGTGTAGAACTTACCCGTGAAGCCACAAAAGAAGAGGTTTTAAAGGCGTTTCGGAACGATTCCCGGATCGCTTTCTTAAATGCCTCGGATGGTCTGGTGGCACTTAACAGTACCATTGAATTGATGACTGATCTCGGACGCTCCCGGGGGGATATGTGGGAAGTAGGTCTTTGGGAAGATAGTCTCACGGTGAAGGGAAACGAGTTATTTTACAATTACCAGGTTTATAACCAAGCCATTGTTGTGCCTGAAACGATTGATGCCATCCGTGCCTTAACCGGTATTGAGCAAGACGGAAAAAAATCGATTGCCAAGACAAACAAGGCGTTTGGTATTATGAGCGATTTTGTGGGAGAACAAAAGTTAAAGAAAGATGTGGAGTAACTCAATGGCGAAACAATTTACGATGGGAAAGATACGCGGGTTACAACAAATCTCCGACCAGGCCGGCATCTTTGCGATGTGCGCGATGGATCATCGCGGTTCGATGCAGCGCATGATTGACATAACCGAACCTGAACAAGTGCCTGCCAGCACACTGGTGGAATATAAAACAGATCTTACAGAAGAACTTGCTCCGGAATCAACAGCGGTTCTTCTCGATCCTGTCTACGGTGCTGCTCAATCGATCATCGCTGGAGTTCTCCCCGGAAATGTTGGTTTGCTGGTAAGTCTGGAGGAATCCGGGTATGAAGTAGATGCACAGGGGAGGACTACCACCTTGCTGCAAGATTGGAGCATCGAAAAAATAAAACGAACGGGCGCTTCCGCGGTAAAAATTTTGCTTTATTATCGCCCTGATCTGAAGGAGAATGCTGCCAAACAAAGGGCGGTTACACAACAGGTAGGCGAAGATTGCGTTCGTGCCGATATACCTTTTTTAATCGAACCCATTGCGTACCCACTGTCAGTAGAAAGAAATGATGCTGCTCGTTTTGCGATGAAAAAATCAGAATTGGTTGTTCAATCCGCACGGGATCTCACACCGTTGGGTATTGATGTGTTAAAGGCTGAATTTCCTGTGGATATGGCGTTCGAGCAGGACGAAGGAGTGATCCGAGAAGCATGTGCGCGACTTGATGCCGCTTCGTTGTCTCCTTGGATATTACTCAGTGCGGGCGTCGATTTTGAAACATTTGCCAGGCAGGTTAAAATCGCCTGCCAGGCCGGTGCCTCCGGCTTTCTTGGTGGTAGGGCCATTTGGGAAGAGGCGATGTACAAACCTGATGCGAGAGAACGACGTGAGTGGTTATCCAGCGTTGGTCGCGAACGATTGCGAATTTTGCATGATATTGCAGGAAAATATGGAAAACCCTGGTGGAAGAAATGGTCAGACTCCCTGGCAGATTTGGCTGAAGTTAACCAAAATTGGTATCAATCGTATTAATTTGGATTAATAAACAAATATAGGTCAAGTTAAGTCGGTTTTTTCTCCCCATTCAAATAATACAGATCAAAACGAACCGGTGATATGAAAGAGCGTGGAGGAACATCGTAATTGTTAAAACAAGTCATACAACCCACAAATTATGCAAACCAATAAATCAACTCAATTTCAAAGTTATCCGCTTTCACGTGGACAATCCGCATTGTGGTTTCATTATAAATTGGCCCCTACCAATGTTGCCTATCATATTGCCGCGGCGGTTGCAGTGCCAGATGATACGGATCTGGAAGCTTTAAAAAAATCCCTACAAAAACTTGCAGAGCGGCATCCTATGCTGCGAACCTTGTTTACAATCGAACAGGGAGAACCGGTTCAACGTGTACAACCTGCCATGGAGATCTCTTATAGCTTGCAGAAGGGGGCTATATGGCATCCAGATCAACTGGACGAGTTTATAAAGGAAGAAGCATACCGCCCCTTTGATTTAGAAAAGGGGCCAACCTGGCGCGTGACGGTGATTTTGAACGCCCCTCTTTTTTTTGATGATGAGATGAAAAAAATAAAAAGGCAGCCTTTAATTCTTTTTGTATTTCATCATATAGTAGCTGACCTATGGTCAAGTGCGATCATTATGTCGGAAGTAGCCGGTATTTATCGTGAGGAGACAAGCGGGATTCCGGCCTCCTTACGGACGCTCCATAAAACCTATCAAGATAATATGATCCGAGAAAAAGATAAATTAGGGGGCAAACAAGGGGAAGCAGCCTGGAATTATTGGCGCAATAATTTGTCAGGTGAACTTCCCACCCTTAACCTCTCTACCAGCTTGCCCCGGCCAACGGAATTAACCGGCCAAGGTGCTGTTCATTTTTTCCATCTTAATAGGGAACGAACACACAAACTCCGCAACTTGGCAGAAAAACAAAAAGTACCCTTCTATACAGTTCTATTCGCTGCCTACCAAGCCCTTTTATATCGTTACACGGGTCAGAAGGATATCTTGGTGGGTTTCCCAAAAGCTGGCAGGAATCTTTCTACCATTCGTGTTGTCGGGTATTTTGTCAATCAAATGATCGTCCGAACTGCTTTTTCGGATGAGATGAATTTTCTGGAATTATTAAACAAAGTACACCAATCCATCGAAGAAGGCAGTCAATATGATTGGTATCCTTTTGCTGAGTTGGTACAAAACCTTCAGCCAAACCGGGAACTCAGTCGTTCTCCGCTGATTCAGACGGTTTTTTCATGGCAACAAGCGCCCCCTATCATTCCCAAAAAAAATGCTGGTCCATTTATGTTAGGACAAGGCAGCCAGCAAATTGATCTGGAAGGTCTCTCGATTCGTTCTGTGCATATTGCCCACCGTACTGCGCCATTTGAATTGATGATGATGGCTGCTGAGACAAATGATGAAATAATCATCTCCCTGGAATATGCGACAGACCTTTTTGACAGAGATATGATCGCTCGTTTAGCACAAAGTTATTGCACGCTGCTTGAAGAAATAACACACGATCCGCAAAAACCAGTCTCCCTTCTCCAAATCTTGCCGGAATCCGAGCAGGAATTACTAATTAATCAGTGGAATGATACAGAATCCGCCTATCCTGACTCAGTATGCCTGCATGAACTTTTTGAAAAACAAGTGCAAAGATCACCCCATGCGCTCGCTGTGGTACATGGTGAAGACCAATTAACGTACAAAGAACTTAACCAAAAAGCCAATCAGTTGGCCTATTTGCTCCGAGAAAAGGGCGTTGATAAGAATGGTATCGTGGGGATCTACTTAGAATCTTCTGTTTCGATGGTTGTAGCCATCTTGGGGGTCTTAAAAGCTGGAGGCGCATATTTGCCTCTGGACCCGGGCTTTCCGAACCAACGGCTGGACTTCATCATCGCGGAAGCAAAGCCTATTTTTATTATTACAACACAGGAACAACACGCAATAATGCCAGACTTCCAAGACTCTGTGATTTGTCTGGATTCAGCGCTTAATAAGCAAAATATTAAAAAGCGACCCAACCTTATGCTTAACCATGCCCCCGATCAATTGGCGTATGTAATTTATACTTCAGGCTCCAGTGGTCGTCCAAAAGGGGTAATGTTGGCTCATCGAGGTGTTGTTAATCTATTGGCGGATTTTCAGCGGCGACAATCGATTCAGCCAGGAGAGCAATGTAGTTGGTGGACCAGTCCTAGTTTTGATGTTTCCGTTTACGAAATATTTTCCCCTTTGTTGGCGGGCGGGGTCCTTTTTGTTATCCCTGAAAAAATCCGCTTAATTGCTTCCAAGCTTTTTACCTGGATGGTCGAGAATCAAATTCACAGTGCCTATTTACCCCCTTTTTTAATGGAAGATTTTTCGAAATGGGCAATAAACCATCCTAATGCGTCCTCGCTCCGTCGGCTGTTGGTGGGGGTAGAGCCAATCCCTGACCGCCTGCTAAGGACTATTTGCAACCAGATCCCTGGTTTGTGTTTGCTGAATGGGTATGGGCCGACCGAGACGACCATTTGCAGCACACTATATCAGGTGGATCCTGCTGCCCCTCACAATGGTAATACACCCATTGGGAAACCCGTTGCCAATACAAAAATATATTTATTAAACGAAACCTTGCAAGTGGTACCGCAGGGAATGCCGGGAGAAATACTGATTGGGGGAGTCGGTATATCGAGTGGGTATATCCACCAACCTGATTTAACCGTTGAACGTTTTATTTCGTCTCCTTTTATAAAAGGAGAGACTTTATACCGAACCGGCGATGTAGCCCGATACCTCCCGGATGGCAACTTATTGTTTATGGGCAGAGCCGATTCTCAGGTGAAATTTCATGGCATGCGGATTGAATTGGGTGAAATTGAGATGGTTTTATCCCAACACAAGGACGTTAAACAAGCTGTGGTTTTGTTGTTAAATCATCCTCAATCCCATGTAAAACAACTGGTGGCTTATATTGTTCCCAAAAAAGGCAAATTTATTTCACCCACAAAACTTTCTCAATTTATGAGCCAGCAATTACCGCGCAGCATGGTGCCTACCGCTTTTGTACCGTTAGAATCATTTCCACTTACTCCTTCTGCGAAGATTGATCGCCAGGTACTTCTTAAAATGGATTACGTATTGTCCAAGCAAAGTGAGTCATTAGATGTTCCAAATAATGAAAAGGAGCAAATTTTCGTTTTAATTTGGCAAAAAGTTTTGGGAATCGACAAGGTAAGTGTCGAGGATAATTTTTTTGAACTGGGGGGCGATTCGATCATGAGCATTTTAGTGGTTATCCATGCCGAAGAAGCCGGATTAAAAATCAATCCGCAGCACATTTTTCAAGCGCCAACGATCAAACAATTAGCAGCCTTAGCCGAACAAGTGACGCCAGCACACAATCCACCGGAGCTAAATGATGATTCAGGGCCGATTTATTTCACGCCGATTCAACACTGGTTCTTTGAACAAAATTTTGCGAATCCACATCATTGGAACCAATCAATTCTGTTTGTGGCGGAGAAACCGCTCCAGATCCATCACTTAAGTGCGGCAGCCGCAGTCGTTATCAATCAGCATGATGTGTTTCGGATGCGTTACTATCCGGCGAATTCCGGTTGGCGACCAGAAATTCTCGATAAAGTAGAAGTGCCCTGTGATTTGTTTGATTTTTCAAATTTTCCCCCTTTACAACAAGATGATGCGCTTAAAAAACAAATCGAAACGCAGCAGCAAAGTCTTAATATAGCTACAGGGCCTCTGATTCGTTTGGTGTATTTTAATGTAGGAAAAGACCGTCCAGGCCGCCTTCTAATCGTCGTTCATCATCTTGCCATAGACGCAGTTTCCTGGCATATTTTGCTGCCTGATCTTCAAAAGGCATACCTGCAATCTGAAAAGGGTAATCCGGTTACTGTTTCCCCCACCACTGCCTCTTATAAAGCCTGGGCACAGCAATTAAAAACGTATGCTAATTCACCACAATTTTTAAAGGAAACAAATTTCTGGGAAAAAACACTGGTAATGGACACACCGTCACTGCCAATAGATTTTGATTTTACAGACCAGTCCTTATCGGATCTTAATAAAGAATCTACAGCCCGGCAGGTGACCCGGTCTCTCTCAGAAGAAGAGACCCGGATCCTGTTAAGGGAAGCCCCTGCCGCTTTTGGGGCGGAGATTTTAGATTTTTTACTTACAGCGATGGCACGTGCTTTTAAAAATTGGACGGGAGAGGACACGCTGGCTATTGATTTGGAAGCCCACGGGCGGGAAAATATTGTTAAAGGCATTCATCTAACCCGAAGTGTGGGTTGGTTTACAACGCTTTACCCAATTTATTTATCACTTTCGAGGAACCCGGATCAGGGAGAGGCAATCAAACTAATTAAAGAACAATTACGTCTTGTTCCTCGTCATGGTGTGGGCTATGGTGTTTTTCGTTATCTCAGCCCATTTGCAAAAAAACTTGACCAACTTAAGCAGGCTACGCCGGGTATTCGTTTTAATTATTTAGGCCAGCTCCCTGAGAAAGATTCGGAAAGTAATCTTCTGGGATTCGCACCAGAAGCAGCCGAATTCCAGCGCAGTGCTGCTAACCACCGGCCCCATCTGATCGAGATAGATGCCTCGATCTATCAGGGGAAACTTCAAGTAAATTGGACTTATAGTGACCGGCTGCACAAAAAAATTACCATGGAACGCTTTGCAACCTTCTTTCTTAACGAATTACGCTCTTTGATCACTTATGCTCAGAATCCAAAAATATGGGGGTATACACCTTCGGATTTCCCGGATATTAAACGAACGCAGTCTGATTTAGATGCCCTGGTAGATGCCGCCAGCCTCGTCCAAACTTCTCCTCACAAAAGAAATCTGGAAGCAATCTATCCGCTTTCATCCATGCAGCGAAGTATGGTCTTGCCAACTTTATTTACGCCCGAATCGGATGTCTATGTTCAACAGATCATTTTTACATTTCTCGGTACGCTGGATATGCCTGCTTTCCAAAAAGCATGGCAATTTATGCTCAATCGCCATGCCATCCTACGAACTTCCTTTATTTGGCAAGGAGCAAAGGATCTCGTTCAAGTGGTGCATAAACACCTTCCCCTTGAAATAGAATTGCAAGATTGGGAAAACTTCCCGCCATTAAAACAAACTGAACGGTTTGATAAACGAATACAAGTCGAACGAAAACGCGGTTTTGACCTGTCTTCTCCCCCTTTGTTTCGATTATTCGTTCTTAGAGTATCCGATGGAGTCTACCGCATCCTGTTTACACATCACCACGCCCTATTAGACGGATGGTCTTTGCCGACTCTTTTTAAAGAATTGTTTACTGCTTATGAAGGCCTTACCCAACACAAGGAAATCTCTTTACCCCCTGTTAAGCCTTATCGGGATTATATTTCTTGGCTTCAATCGCAAGACCTTTCCAAGGCAGAAGCTTTTTGGCAGAATGCTTTATCCGGAATTTCAAAAACGCCACTGTCGCCCGTTCGCGAAACTTCTTCCCCCGGGGTGGGCAAATTAAGCACAGCTGAACTGAAGAAAAACCTCTCTGTCCATACCACTTCAAAATTAAAGACATTTGCACGGAAACAACAGCTTACCCTGGGCACCATTATGCAAGGTGCTTGGGCAATTCTCTTGAGTCGTGCCTTTCAACGGGATGAAATTTTATTCGGTATTACCATTGGAGGACGCCCATACGAACTCAAAGGTGTTGAATCAATGGTGGGATTGTTCATTAACACCCTTCCCTTAAAAATAACGGTTTCCCCTAATATTTTATTAATTGAATGGCTGCAACAGATTCAAAAAACAGCACTGAATATCCAACAGTACGGTTATACGCCCCTCTTGAAAATTCCTGGTTGGGTAGGCATTCCTCACAACACATTTCTCTTCGAGAGTATTCTGGTTTTTGAAAACTATCCTGCTTTTCATGAAATGCTGGAATCTTTTGATGGGTTAGCGATTCGAGATATTCGATCCGTTGAAAAAACGACCTATCCTTTAACCGTTGCCATTACGCCAGGTGAAAAGATCAATCTGCGAATTCTCTACGATCTGGATAAGTTTAAAGCGAACTTTGTCCAGCAATTAATCGATGAGTTGATTCAGATACTGGAACTTATAGTAACCGGATCAAACCAACCACTTTTTAATCTTCTCTCGTTGAATGAGCCTGATTTTCACCTGCATTTAAAGGATGGAGTATCACCAAATGAAGTTAAATCAAAAAATCAAACGGGTGGCATGGCAGAAAAAGATACAACTCACCAAAATACAGGCTTTGATATAAGCAATAAATCACTTGAACGCTACCTTTCCCAACTGTGGGGTGAATTGTTAAACATAAAAGAAGTGAAACGATACGATAATTTTTTTGAGCTTGGCGGCGATTCTTTAAGTGGGGCGATCTGTGTTTCCCAGCTTCAAGATGCGCTAAATGAGTCGGTCTCTCTTACTGCAATATTTGAAGCACCCACGGTTTTTGCTTTATCAAACTATCTCATCCAGCACCATCCAAAAGGTGTCTCCGAATTCCTGGGTATCGAAATAAACCATTCGGAAAGGGTAGAGCGGACTAAGCTTCCTACCTCACTCGTGCCGATTCAACCCAAAGGAAGTAAACCACCGCTGTTTTGTATTCACCCGGCGGGAGGGGTTGTTTTTCCATACTATACCCTTGCAGCTTATATGGGAAAGGAACAGCCTGTATACGGAATTCAGGATCCACAGCTTTTTGATTCACAACATGAATCAAAAAGTATCGAAACAATGGCTGCCCACTATGTAGAAGTACTCAAAACCATTCAGCCGGAAGGCCCTTATAACCTCTTGGGGTGGTCGGTTGGCGGCGTGGTGGCGTACGAGATGGCCCAACAATTAACCAAACAGGGTCAGTTGGTTAACAATTTGATTATGCTAGACACAAATGCGCCCCATCTCGCCAATGATCATCATTCAGAGACATCCATTATCGAAAAACTCAAACAGGTGAAAGAATGGGGCTTATCTATACCCAACCAGATTCAAAAAAAATGGTTTGCAATTGATCCCATTTTAAACTACATGCGCAGCGGACTATTTTTGTTATCAAGCTATGGCAATCGTAAGAATGGATCAGGACAGCGGAAGCCAAAATTAAAAGATCTGCTTGGTTGGGCAGTATTGGATACATGGCGAACGCGGTTGCTTCAGGAAGCAGAAATAGCGCAAACCGTGTCACAGGAAGAGAGCTTGCTGCTCATAAAAATGCCCGGTGTCCGGCGAATTCTAAAACTGATCCGCAAACACCAGCAAATTGTCCAACAATACACTGCCCAGCCATATCGTGGTAATATCACATTGTTTCGCGCTGTAGATTTTGATTCGGATGGAAATGAGAAACAAGTTTCGGCTTTGGGCTGGCAGCAGCTTGTCGAGGGTCAAATGACTGTCCATCCGATTCAAGCCAATCACGTGGCCTTTCTTGTAAAACCAACTGTAAAGACCCTGGCGCAAGAATTAAGCGAATGCCTTGACCAAAATGCCGTTCAGAGTCAAAGAATTAACGATCTAACTGAGACCTGATCTTACTCCGGAAGGATTTCGGAAATATACATTTCCAGGTTTTTTGTTGGAATTGCTCCAATTTGAACCCGTTGGAGAATGCTCTCACTATCAATGAAAAAGCTGGTAGGCAAGGCAAGCAGACGGAATAAACCCGCGCTAACTTCTCCGCTCTCATCCAAAAGTATGGGGATAGTAAGTTTAAATTCTTCAACAAATGCCTTGGCATCGGCCAAATGATCCTGATTGGTAATATTTATACCTAATACAACCAGATCCTGGGTTTGATATTTTTCATACGCCGCTTGAATATCAGGCATTTCCAATCGACAAGGTGGGCACCAACTTGCCCACAGATTGATAAACACTGCTTTTCCGATGCTGGGAACGGAATAACTTTGCTCATCAAGACTGGCAGTTATGCTTTGATCGATCGTTGCTGTCTGTGTACTTGTAGGAAGCGTCTCGTATAATGTGATTTCCGTTGGGATAGGTAATGATTGTGAGGAATCTTGTTTAGTTAATCTACTCCAACTAAATACGATGCCTATAATTAATCCTGCAAATATAACAATAGGTAAAAGGTGAAAACGCTGGTGGTTACTTGAGTTTATCTTCATCGTTCAAGTTCCTATACTTTTACTCATTCTAAGCCCCAATGGTAATTAAAAGATATAAGCAAAATTGCTTGTTATTTGATATGTAAAATTGCTCACAGATGGATTGTAAAAGATTAGTAAATTGTGGAATTTGGAAGTAATGAGCTATTTAAATGAAAAATGAAGGTGTCTCGGCAAAACCAATGACACCTTCATTCGTTAATGTTAACTTTGTTTAATATCTTCCTGCATTAAGCGAAATTGTTCCTGGTTTATTTCACCTCTGGCATAACGTTCCTCAAGGATTTGCTGTGCAGTCGGTTTTGTGTCAGATGAACGTTTGTCTATTGACCGATTACGTTGTTGAAATAAACTATGCACAAGAAATACTGCCAAAACAATTGTAATGATCCAAAATAGGATCATCCCGCTCATCATGCCAATCCCAGTCATAATTTACCTGCCTTATTTATCCAGGTCTGATAAAATCATTTGATATTCTTCCCGCGTGATCTCACCTTTGGCGTACCGTGCTTGCGCTATTTCACGAGCCGATTCACTGGGTCTTCTAGCTTGATGTGTCGTTTCCGAGCGTCCACTCATTCGACGAACCGCCCATATTGCAAAAACGATTAAGCCACCGATAATTAGTAGTGTTACGATCAACCCTACAATCATTCCAATCCAGCCATTGCCATATCCGTACATCATAATAAAATACATCCTTTCGTATTAAGTTTATTTTCTTGTTGTTTAAATCATAACAAATGGGTATGAAGTCGGATTAAAGAGTTTGTAAAGATACGATAAAGAAGGGAAATAATAATTTCAGCGCTTTACTTCAATTGGCAGTGAAAAAAAGAACGTGCTTCCTTTTTCATCACCAGGGCTTTTGACCCATATACGCCCCTGATGTGCCTTTACTAAAGCTTGTGCTATCGTTAATCCGATCCCTGTACCACCGCTCGCACGAGCACGAGATTTATCGGTTCGATAAAAACGATTAAATACAAAAGGAAGGTGTTCCGCTGAAATTCCAATCCCTGTATCTGCGATGCTGAAAACGATCTGATCTTTATCTAACAAGGCCGTTATGATTACGGTGCCCCCAGCGGGAGTATACTGTAATGCATTTCCTAAGAGATTGGTAAGGACTTGCTGGATGCGGTCTTTATCCACGGAGATGTCGGGCAGGTTTTCCTCTACATTTATTTCCAGGTGTACTCCCTTATTGGTAAACTGCTGTTGGAATTGGGGAATAACTGAATTTACTAAGGTGAGGGGAGAAATTAATTCAAAGTTTAACTGATATGCCCCCGCTTCTACGCGGCTCAGTTCCTGGAGGTCATTCACCAATCCTTGTAAACGTTCAGCTTCCAAGTAAATTTGTTGAAATGTATCTGGCGTGGTTGGAATAACCCCATCTCGCATGCCCTCCATGTATCCTTTTATAGCCGTTAGGGGGGTACGTAACTCGTGCGTTACATCTCCAATTAACTGACCGCGCATGAGTTCGGTTTTTTCTAACTTGTCGGTCATTTGATTAAAGGCTAAAGCCAATCGATCCAGCTCATCTAACTGGTCATCTTCCAGCCTTCCTGAAACATTTAACCTTTGTTCATATTGACCTTCACTAACTTGGAGACTAATTGTCATCATGCGTTGAATAGGGCTTACCACCTGGCGACTGATAAAGTAACTGGCAACCAACCCTGCTATCGACGCAGCAATGGTTGCCAAGGAAAGCGCTTCAAAAACCGCAGCCCGGTAACTTGAAAACAATTCTTGTTCCATAGCACGTACATTTCCTTCGCTAGCATTTGAAGACATTGCAGCACTCATCCAAGCCATATGTCGATCAAAGGTTGTTGGAACAGATAAATTTGTGGCAGTTGCAAGCACAATTGCACCTACGAAAATGACAGCAAGATAAGAGAGGAAAACTTTCCATGAAAGTCGACTGCGAATAAATTTTAACATTTCATCACCTATTTATCTTCAAATCGATAACCTACACCTCGGATGGTTTCAATGAAACGATCGTCACCCAATTTTTGTCTTATATGACCGATGTGGACATCCACAACCCGAGTGTCACCGTAATAATCAAATCCCCAGGCCTTTTCAAGCAATTGCTCTCTGGATAAAACATTTCTTTGATGTTGTGCCAATATTAACAAGATCTCAAACTCTATGGTTGTAAGATCAATCAGTTCATCTTCTACCCAAACTCTGCGTTCTGCCGGCTCAATACGAATATGGGGAAATATTAGTGGGGAGGCTGCCTCCGAGTTTGAAGTGATGTTTTGGATTCGTCTTAACCCTGCTTTTATCCTTGCCATCAGTTCACGCGGGCTGAATGGTTTTGTAAGGTAGTCGTCTGCACCAATCGAAAGACCAACAATTTTATCGGTTTCTTCAGAACGGGCCGACAGCATGATGACATAAACAGAGGAATCACGGCGAAGGGTGGATAATAATTGAATACCATCCATACCAGGCAGCATCACATCAAGCAAAATCAAATCCGGTTTAAATGAATTGGCGAGTTTCAGACCCTCATTGCCATCCATCGCTGATTTAAACGCATAACCCTCTGCTTTTAAATAGGCAGTGACTACATTATGAACGGAAGGTTCATCGTCAATTAAAAGTATCTTTGCATTTGTCAAATTTCTATCCTCCTATTCCTAATGGTTAATATCTTTACCTATAGTTTATAAAATAAGGGATCGGCGAAAAAACCGATCCCTATACAACCTGGAGAACAAATGCGATTACTCGGACATTTCTATAAATGTGCCATGCCAGGTGTGTAAGAAAACTTGACCATTAATACCATTAATGCTGAGCATTCCTGTTGGTGATCCATCTTTCAGGATATCAATCGTATAATAACCATAGAAAGTTGTAATATCTTCTGAGACCTGGTATCCAGGAAATTGATCATTTAAATAACTTTGGGCAATGTCACTAGCCTCTTCTTTGGATATGGACATATTTATTTCATTATCATACGTTCTATTAAACGAATTTCCCATCATGCCGCGTGTTCCCATTGAGCCATATTTTAAATTCCACATCATATTTGGCCCAAACTCCGGAAAGACATCTAGATTGGTAGGGTCGATCAACAACTCCATTGCACCGATCCCTGTGCTTTTCTCAACAACAATTGCATATCCATTGTTATTAAAGATCATGATTTCCGCGATCTCTAAATCTGAGTCAAAGTAAGTTGATAAGTATTTTTCTACAGCTTGCTCTGCCTGTTTCATTGTAACAGGTTCAACATCCGGGTTATTTTCTGACCAGTTTCCACCCATCATGCCATAGCCACTGTTACCCATCATGCCGTAGCCGCTGTTGCCCATCATGTCGTAGCCGCTGTTGCCCATCATGCCATAGCCACTGTTACCCATCATGCCGTAGCCGCTGTTACCCATCATGCCGTAGCCGCTGTTACCCATCATGCCATAACCGTTGTTACCCATCATGCCGTAGCCACTGTTGCCCATCATGCCATAACCGTTGTTACCCATCATGCCGTAGCCACTGTTGCCCATCATGCCGTAGCCATATTCCGGTGTACCCTGCATTCTCCATCCGTTCGTCCGACCAAACATCATGCCAGCACCAAAGAGAAGAGCACTAATAACTAGCCCACTGATGACAATAATTAAAACCGTTAATGTTTTCTTCATTTGATTTTTTACTCCTATTAAATTATTTTTTATTTTAAATATAGTTTACTGCCCCAGCATGAAGCCTTTATAAAAGTATTCTAAAGTTTTTGTAAAGAAATTTGTTTTAGAGCCTTCATACTTAATTTCAAGACTTTGAATGCGCTTTTTAAAACTTCCCTGTTGGACATTAATAAATATCACGGAATGAAGGGATAAAATTTCTATGTAACTTTATATCTCCTTGGGGCATCGTCTATTAATTTTATTTTTAATAGACGATGCTCGTTTCAAATGAGGAGAAGAATTATTATGTTTCAGTATAAACCTAATCGGAAATTAGGGAATGCGCTTTTTGGCTTTCACTATATGGGCGTTAATGCTTATTGGTTCTTACGTACTTTAGCGCATGTTCTATTTACGGGTCTTTCGTATGATTGAAAAAACCAAACCTTTCATTATTGGAAAAAATATGAAAACATCCTCATCAATAAAAAACAAAAACAAATTTATTTTGCCAGTAATGGGTGGCTTAGTTGCAGCTACGTTCTTAATGGTTGTCTACTTTGCGATCGTATCTTGGGCAGAGAGTCCTCAACATGCTATAACGTTCTTCCTGGAAGATCGCTGGATTGTTGGTCCAATGATTATAGGATTTGGCGTTCAAGTTGCTCTATATATAACTTTAAAATTGAAGTTGTTTTTACCAGTAACCAATATTGCCAAAGGAAATAATCATGGTGTAAGCCAGGCTTCAACGGCGAGCGTTGGAGCGAGTGGAACAACTTCTACAGTTGCTATGGTAGCCTGTTGTGCTCATCACGTATCAGATGTTTTACCTTTCCTGGGTTTGACTGCTGCGTCCACTTTTTTGGCAGAATATCGAGTAGTGTTTATGTTTACTGGGTTAGGAATGACGTTTATTGGTATTGGGTATATGCTGTATGTTCTTCATCGGGAAAAACAGAAAGCAGTTATTTTGAGAAGAATTCCGATCCTTTCTATGGAGAATGAATGAAAAAAATATTAGGTATTGCGTCTATTATCACGATGTTTATCGTGACGGGTTGTTCTGTCATAGAGATGCCGTTAAACGATTCGGGCAATTCTTCTGCGGTCAACATCCCAGAAAAACAAGAAATCGAAAAGCTGGCTCTCACAGGAGATACTTCACCAAATAGTTCTAGCCTTCCTCCCTCAACCAACACGGTAACAGAGCTTGAATTAACCCGCACAGATGACCAGGGTGCAGTTACAGTGACAGTTACACCGTTAAATCTGAATCAATCTGATGACATATTGGTCTTCGATGTCTCTATGAATACGCACTCAATTGATCTAAGTATGGATTTGGCTCAATTTTCTGCACTTGAAACTGATTTGGGGAGTTCCCTACAGGCTATTAAGTGGGATGGACCGCAAGGTGGTCATCATGTTGAAGGAAAATTGACTTTTATGAAAACAAAAGATGGGAAAAATATTATTGATGGTGCAAACAGCATAATTCTCAAAATTAGTGAGGTAGATGCGCCTTTGCGAATTTTTACCTGGCAGATCAATGATTAACTTATTACAAATCAGAAACTTAAGAAGATGCTAATGAAAGAAAAGAAATTGTTAAAGGACAATCATAAAAAAAATCTTTTTCCCGGAATTAACAGGGTTAGTTTCGAGAAATTTAATTTCTTGTCCATAGCATCTATAGCAGTAGTTTTAATAAGCATTATCTCTATCTTAATAATTTACAGAAAGAACACATCCGTTGAATTTCGTTACAGACCAGAAGATATTGTCTATGGCGAAATAATTTATGCTGTCCATGAGATTGGGGAAAGCGTTATTTTCCCGAAATCTATTGAAGATTCAATAGATTTTACTCAAAATCCTAAGCTTTCTTTATCAGAAAAATACTATGATTTTGGTGAGATTGATGCGAATCAGGTTGTAACCAGGACCTTTGTCATCTCGAATATTGGAAAATCTACGCTGGTTATTTTTCGTGCATATACAACGTGCAGCTGCACGAGTGCGGTTTTTACGGCAGCTAAAATCCCCCCTGGTAAAGTTGTTTTAATGACTCTCCAGTTTAATCCGGAGTTTCATAATATGCGAAATACAACGATTCGAAGGGGTGTCATACTTGAGACAAATGACCCGCAGCATTCCACTCAGGAGATATGGATCCAGGCGAAGGTGAGGTAATTATGAATCTTTTAAATGTAATTAATTCAATCAATGTTGACGAATACAAACTTTCTCGCAGAAAGTTTGTTAAAAACTCCGTGATTGGTTTGTCGAGTTTAGCAACGATCCCACTCGGTCGCTTATTACCAGAAATTCAGTTCTCTGAAAACGAACGTTTGGGAAGGGTAACGGTGGGTATGGCAGAGGTCAAAATAAAACCGGATGAAGAGAGCAGAACCGTTAATAAAGTCTATGAGGACGCTGTTTTGCCCTGGCTAAAAGAAGTCGTTGGCAATCGCCCTTTTCGACATAATCAGCGGTGGGTGGAAACCCCGGAAGGGTATATTTGGGCACCCTATCTCCAACCCGTCCGTAACAAATCCAATTCCGTTTTGGATTCTTTGCCGCAATCGAGTTTAGGGGAAGGAATGTGGGCAGAGGTGACTGTGCCCTATGTTGACCTATTTTTAAACAACCTACCAGCTCGATCACCTTGGTTACAAGAAGACCTCACCCCCCGCCTTTACTATACCCAGGTCGTTTGGATTGATCATATTAAAATCGATGAACAAGGACTGGTTTGGTATCAGGTCAATGAGCGGTATGGATATGGCGATGTGTTTTGGGCTAAGGCTGAAGCGTTTCGCCCTTTAACAGCAGAAGAAATTACCCCAATCACCCCAGATGTAGAAAATAAAAAAATTGTTGTTCATATCGGATACCAGACCTTATCTTGTTTTGAAGGAAACAGTGAGGTCTTTTTTGCACCCATATCCACGGGGATCCGTTCCGATATGTATGGAAATCGCACCGAACAATGGGAAACCCCCTTGGGTCTGCGTCCAATTTGGAGAAAACTGATTTCGGTCCACATGTCAGGTGGAACAACAGGGGGCGGTTACGATTTACCGGCCGTGAGTTGGACTTCTTTGTTTGAAGGAAACGGAGTGGCAATTCATTCTACTTTTTGGCACAATAATTTTGGTGAAGAGATGTCACATGGTTGTGTAAATGCGATGCCTGAGGATGCGAAATGGATTTTTCGATGGACAAACCCAATGGTTTCCTTTGACCCAGGTGATATAACCGTCGGCATGCCCGGTGGAACCCTGGTAGAGGTGGTAGAGGATTAGTTTATTATGCCAGTTGATAGGGGAATTTCCGTATATATTTTAGGTAAAGTTCGGATTGCTTAATCTGTCAAAGGCGTTTACCGTAGTGATAGAGTCATCTAAATCATTAATAACCTTTTTTACGAAAGGATTAACTTAAAGGAGAAAATATGAATACCGAAGTTACAAATACTACATTTAACGATCCTCCAATTGCCAGAGCTTTATTCAGTAATACACGCTGGAGTTGGTTATGGTTAATTTTACGGGGGTACTTAGGATACACTTGGTTAAATTCCGGCATCGGAAAAGTAAATAACCCTGCCTGGATCAAAACAGGCGAAGCCCTGAAAGGTTTTTGGGAACGGGCAGTTTTGATCCCCGACCCCCCAGCACGACCAGCGATTGCTTTTGATTGGTATCGGGCGTTTCTTCAATCGCTGTTAGATAGTGGAAGTTACACTTGGTTTGCAAAGCTAGTTGTGGCCGGTGAATTGCTGATTGGCATTGCCCTGGTTTTGGGTTTGTTCACCGGGATTGCAGCTTTCTTTGGCGGATTTATGAACTGGAATTTTATGATGGCTGGGTCCGCCAGTACCAATCCACTCCTCTTTATAATCGCAATCTTCCTGATATTGGCTTGGAAAGTGGCAGGATGGTGGGGACTGGATCGTTGGGTCCTGCCTGCATTAGGTACGCCCTGGCAGCCAGGTAAATGGTTTAGAAAATAATCATTCACCAAAGGCAAATATTAAGCTGAAGGTTTTACTTTGATAAGAATAACAGGATCTGTGAAGTTGAAACATAGGTATCCTCTTTTACTTTTAGTAGGCCATTTTATTGTTGAGATATCTTTGTATTAGAAAGAAAGGTAAGTATTAAATGATTAAAAATAAATATTGGTTAGTATTTCTGATGGTGGTAACGCCATTGTTATTAAGTGCATGCCAATCTGCCAATAAACCAATAAATAATGAGAATACTTTGGAAATTGGCAAAGATGTCAAAGTAGAAAGTGGCTCTTATAAGGATATTTCTGTTGCGGAATTGCAGACTCTTATTGACACAAAGGATGTTATTTTAGTAAACGTCCATATCCCTTTTGAAGGGAACCTTCCAGATACTGATCTTTCTATTCCCTATGACATAATTTCAGAAAAAACCGATTTGCTTCCGGATGATAAAAGTGCTGATATTGTTCTTTACTGTCGGAGTGGGAATATGAGTACAACCGCTTCCAAGGAATTAGTAAAGCTTGGATATACCAATATATTAAATTTGGATGGTGGGATGGCTGCATGGGAACAGTTAGGCCTACCAATTGAAAGATAAATTTTTATGCACGTTTACAATGACAATGAAATAACGAAATTATTGATAATTGCCAGGCTATGTCCCGTGGTACCCCCAGCAGTATAGGAAGCGTCTTCACCTAAGATAACATCACGCCGACAATCTAATTCATTTTCAATGCCCCAGTATTTTTGTAGCAATTGATTAATCGCCCATTTTGTGCTTGCTTGATTGCCTTTTGACCGTCCAGATAAAATCCAATCAACCTCCACGATTTCAATTAGTAGGAATTTATCCAACTATTTCTGATAATGAGAGAATTAGGCCGTTTTTTAATTTAGGAGATTATGGATTCCCTCCTAATTGGCATTCCTATTTGACCTAAATCCCCAATCAGTACACCCTTTCCCCTTAAGACTCTAGAGGAATGGTGCAGCAAGAACGAAGTGAACACCGTTCTATTATTTGTTCCATATTTTTTGAGTGAGCCAGATACTTCCATCTTTTTCTGCTCTTTTTCCATTACGTATTCCGTGAAGATTTGTTATAAAGGAATTGTAATTTAACCCTTTTAAAGCAAGGTTGATCTCACCCTGGACAGCTCTCTGGCAGTTGAGGTTATCGCAGAACACATACAGGTTGCCATTTGACGCCTCATAGAACTTCATCCATTTTGTTTTTCTAATATTTTGATCTTTATTCACATCACGTTCTACCTCGATAAAAATTATTTCGCCAGTTTTTGGATCCACAGCGACAATATCCGGAATATAGGTTTCGCCATTCGATAAATGAATGGATTGTGCCTTTCCTTGAATTCGATAACCTTCTTCCTTTAACACTTCAATTACCTGAATATTCAAAATAGTATGTTCAGGTGAGGAATGGTGCCTAAGCAACGTATCATATTCATTTTCTTTCGGGGGATTACCAGTTAATACCTGATAGGCAATCTCTCCCTCAGTGGTTAGTCGTAACACCGCTGGCTGATTTCCTCCAGCACTTGACCCTGATGCCATTATACCCTCAGCCTGTTCAATTAACTGCGGGCATGATTTGTCACTGGGCGTTATCAGCCAATTTAATGCTTCGTCCAGGTTTTTATTTGCAGAGGATAACGATAAACGTTTTGCCATCATCTTTATAAGGGTAGGCCGTAAAGCGATCCCCATTTCTCCCATCACGAGGATAACCGTGGATGTTTTCTCAAAGGTTTTAGTCTCTCGCCAGGTGGTTATCCAATTTGGAATTGGTATATCTGGATGCGGATATTCCGTAGCTCTGATTGGTTGTTGCGTTTCCTGAGAGACCCCTTCTTTATGAACTTGTCGAATTGCAGATAAATGAGCTTCTAGGGCAGATTTCTCTGCCCGTAAATTTTTGTTCAATTCTTGTTCAGCCAATAATATCTGTTCCAGATCGGTGTACTTCTGACTGATTTCAATCAATCTTTGTTTAATTTCTATGGTTTCATCAGGCTCTTTTTTTCTTGACAGATCACCCAGCATAACTCGCAGTCGAACATGAATCAGATAAACCAGATCATTATCGCAAAACGATTCCAAAGGATGGTTTGCCTTTTCGCAGGACTCATCGTAATCCTGATCCAGCAAGCGTAGAATCGTTACAAGGTGTTGGTGGGCATTTTCCCATAATTGGTAAGCATTGGCGTTCATTTTTTGCTCGTGCTGCTCACTCTGCCCGATAATATCTCTGGAGATCCGTCCAGACTGGTTTCGTTGGAATTCTTCTAGCGTGAGATCAACCATTGATTCTTCTCCAATTCAGATTTCCCTTGACGCGCAGCCTCCAATTGCTGGGTTGCCAGGTCACGGTTTTTCTGTTTCGGTACGCTGACCCACTGCAAAGCAGAACGTGCAGCTTCAAGGTATCTCACACTGGTTGAAAGCATTTGTTCTTGCACCCCCATACCAATTGGCGGAACCCGTGTACGATCAATTTTTTGGGTGAGTTCAACAGCGTGTTGAAGCGTCTGCTGTGCAACCCTGGACTGCGAAAAAAGATCTCCTTGCTGTTCGGCTGCGATCACATGCACGATCTCACCATCTAAAATTGTCAACTCTGAAATCCATACCTGAGCAGATCGCCGGTAGTCCTCCACTGCCTTAACTTGTGGTAATAAGAGAACCGGTTTTCCAAATGTATCCAGAGGAGAAACAACCGCACCGATAATGGTAAAAATCACAGTAAGACCGAAAAGGAACAAGCCTAACTTTTGCAGTTTTTCTTCAGAGATCTGGATTTCCGGATCATGGGTATTATTCAATGTCATGAACAAATTCCCCAGTTGCAAGAATTTGCGTGATGACTTCCAGATCGGAAACAGCGGAATTTCGTTTTGCTCGTTGTTTCAAATCCGAAATCACCTGTTTACCGCGTTCATAATCGATATTGCGGATGAATTCAATTCGTTCAGCCACGACTTCAAAAACTGGTGTGGTTGTATTCGGACGATATCGAAGTTGAATATGTCCTTCTACGCCAATCCGACTGCCTTTCTGAACATGTCCATACACCAATTCAGCCAGTGTGCCGTAAACCAATACCCGTAAACCCTTCACTGGTTTTGATTCCGGACTACCGTCAATCATCAGGTAAAGCCGAACGTAAGGGATGGGATCCTGATTCTTGGGTCGTAAATAATCAAAATAGATATCTCCAGTGATGTCACCTCGTTGCCAGGTTAAATTGCCTTGTGCCATAAGTTATAATCTCCTTTTTTGAATGTTTGTTTGAAAATAATTACCATCAAATGTTTTTCTAAATTTCTTATTTATCCATTTCCCTCCTTTATACCCAGAACCAAACCCAGTGAATCCGCCAGAAGCTGAATGCGATCTCTTTTCGCTTCTGAAAAAAGCATCCGCCAGTTCCGATCAGTTGGGGAATATAACAACAATGATTGCTCAATCAGACGGACAAGTTCTCGTGGTGGTAAGACAGCCAGGCGTTCACTGGCTCCACCTGCACTGATCCCGGGATTTTCTTTCAATTTGGCAATAGCCAGGCTGTACGGATTCTGGATGCCGGGTTGTGACGCGCCATGAATTAACCAGGACACAAAAGGTGTCGCACTTTTTTCTTGCCCCACTAAAAACACCCGATTTTTCTTGTCTGCCCGAGCTAAAAGCTTGTCCAATGACCAGGCTCCACTTGAATCAGTCACAACCGCTACCGTTTGGTTTAACCGATTGGTTTGCGGAATCGAAGAATCTTGGGTTGAGGAAGAATCTTTATCTTCTTCGGAATCTTTAAAGCTTTTTAGAATCTTTAAAAGGGTCTCAAAACAATCATTGGATTGCAGGTCGAGCGTCTCAAAACAATCATTGAGGATGTCCTTGAGAGTCTCAGAACAATCATTGGTGAAATCCGAGAGTCTCAAATCCCACTTACACTGTTTGGGGGTGCTGCCCACAATCATTCCCCTGCTCTTTGCTCGGGGAGGCTTGCTGCAATCATTGGCTAATTCACTGGCCCAGGTTTTAAGTTCGGACAGAACACCTTTGTTTTCTGCTTTAGCAAAAAGGGAGGATGCTGCTTGTTGTATTGTTTGATCTTGTGGTGTAAGTGGGTCGGTCCGCTGCACTTTGAATTTCCAGCCATACGTACCCGTAGCATTAACCTGGTGATCAATTCGCTTAACAAATAGAGTCAATAAATCCTGAAGGCGTTGTCGCCGCAAAAGCTCTTCCCTCGTACGTTTACTTAATTCACCTTTGTGTTTCCCTCGCTCAATTCGAGCAGGCAGCCAATTTGCCACCACACGCTGGTTCTTAATTCCTAACCGGTTCGCGATGGCTTCATATCCGCCATCCATCCAGACTTCATCACGGATTTCACCAGTCTCGTCGTTGAAATAACAAAGATTACGCAAAACCAGAACAAACATGGCCGCATCTGAACCCAATTGAGGTAACCAATTTTTTAGGAAGTACCAGCTGACCAGGATAAAATCGGACTGCGCTGCTAAACGAGCAGCAAGTTGATCTGCAAGATTAATAAGCTCTCCATCGAGTCGATGCCCAATCAAATCTCTGATAATACTCTGAACCGTCTGGTAACATGGAAACAATTTGTCAAAATCATCGGGAAGAAGACGAACTGGATATTGTAAGATTTCTTTTGGGTTTGTCTTAATCGCTAACTGCAACGCGACCTCAGGGGAATTTTTAATTCCATGAGTAATTAAAAAAGTCCGCAAATCTTCAGCATCTCCCGGAGTGAGGGCGGAATCAAACAATTCATATTTGTTGGAGGATTTTTTGGTACGTCCTGTGCGTTTATCTAATTCATAATCTGTGTCAATTTTTCGAGCGAACCATTCCAGGCTGCTGCCAGCTTGTAATAAGCGAAAGAATTGAGCTCTGCTAATTCCAGCCCACTGACAAATCCGTTCGGCACGGACGGATACTTTGTAATTTGCTTTTCGTATTTTTCCACCACTCGCCAAATAATATTCTTGCCACAAAGCCATTACGAGGAAAACAATTTGAGAACCCACATACGGTAACCATCGAAAATAATAAACCGGAAAGCGAACTACCCGCTCTGGTTCCAGAAGGATACTGCGGATAGAGCTATATCGGACACCGAACTCAATAAGATTGTTTTCCTGATCAGAAACCACCGCATCATATGTTGCATTGTCGTTCACAACAAAGCGAACTTTGACCTCTTTGTTTAAGACGCCAGTAAGAAATCGCTGTAATGTGGTGGTCAGACGATTCGTTAACCAATCCCTGCTATCAGTATTAACACAGCCGATTATAAAAGTGTCATCGGCAAATTCCACTAAGTGGGTTGGTTTCACCCAAGTGTTAAAAGTCGTCCGCGACATATCTGATTCGAGGTTAGTGATAGCCGTTTGCCAGGCTTTTTCCGGTGAAAACTTAACGATTTTGTTCATAAAAATGATCCTAACGATAAAAAGCCAAGGTGAGAAAAATTAAAAATAAGACGGATTTAGAACATTTATTTAATTTAGGGATGTTATCCTATCCTGTGCAGGATAAATTGTTCTATATGCACCTAATTTGACCATCGTCAGCAATACCGTCTGCGACTCCGTCTCCGGCTTGTCAGCGGTTTGTCTGTGGCGCGTCAACTTAGACGCAGACGGTGTTTGCAGCTCAAAAAATTAATGGTATGGTTTGCAGGACGCCGGGAATGTTATTCACATCCACCTGGAAATAAAGTCTTCCCAATTGCCTTTGGTGATGGTTGAAGAAGCAAACTCCCATTCTGCAAAGCTTTGTTACCCTCATTAACAAAAAACCAAACAACTTCTCCGACCGGCAAAGTGTGCTCACTCGCTATCAGTCGTACTTCTTCCTTTAAGATAACGGGAATCCGGAATGTTACGCGCATCTCCCATTGGGGGATGGTGTCCAGGTCTTTCCCATAGTTTTTCTTTTTAGGTTTTGAGGATTTCTTTTCGGGAACAGGAAATACTTCCGACAACCATTTCTGATCGGTATTTTTTTGAGAAGTTGAAATAGGATTCTTTTGTCCTTTTTTTGGGAACAGTGTCATGCGTTGAGATTTAGGATATGCAATGAGAATAATATCTCCAGAGCGATAACGCATTATGCTGTATTCCAGAAACGCCCTAACCACTTCATCTCTGGGAACAGACAGACTCAGAGCTAATCCATTTATTAATTCCACAATATGTGAGGGAATACCTCGATAAGTTGCCGTTTCAGACCGATGAGCTTGTTCCCAATTTCGAGAACGTTTTTTCTTGCGATCTGCTGTGGGGATTAAATCCAAGGGTTGATTTATGGACGTTGAGAAGTCATCCGGCCCTGTTTTTTCAACATCAGCCGTTGGATGAGAATTACGTAAACCTGTAAACACATCACGTCTTGCCATCTTCACCTCTAATATTTCAAAACAAGCGTTGCCAAGGATTTATATTCTTCTGCTGCCCGTGTTTCCGGAGCATACTCGAAAATTGTCTTTGCTTCTGACCAACATTCGCGTAAGACGGTTGCTCGGTGAATCGGGGAGATCACTTTTTCTTTAAATGTCATTTGTAGATCCCGAAGAGAGTCGCGTGACTCGTTCGTGTTGTCAAAGAAGGTCGGCAAAATTCCCAACAATCCACCTTTCCAGTTCTTCCTATCTCTAAGGGTCTGGAGTGTGGTGACTGTTTTGGCTAATGAATCCAAAGAAGCAAATTCAGTCGCTGTGGGAACGATCACCAAGTCAGCTGCCCAGATCGCACGTTCTTGCAAGCCACCCACAGAAGGGGATGTGTCAAAAATGATATAGTTCAAACGATCTTTTGTGAAAGTTCTTAGGATATCTTTAATGTAAGAAATCGGTTGATCCTGGACACCAAGCATCATTTGTGCAGCGGAAGTCATAGAGTTTCCTGGAATTAATTGCAGGAAATCGCGGCCCGTGTCTCGAATCCATTGGCGGATAAATGTAATTTCACTTGGAGAACCTGGCTGCGTAGTCAGAAAATAATAAGTTCCCATCTGACTATCCATACCCAACTTGGTTGCACATTGTCCTTGCGGATCAAGGTCAATCAGTAAAACCTGTTTATTCTTTAATGAAAGGGCATGGGCCAGGTTTACAGCGGTGGTCGTTTTTCCCACCCCGCCTTTTTGATTGGAAATTGTGATGATTTTCGTTGTCATTTGTTAACTCCTTAATCGATAAATTGCAGTTTTGTTCTTCCCTCATGTCCATGGATCAAAAGGACATCATCAAGACTCTGATAAATCGTCATCGCATAAGGTTTCTTGAGCCAACGAATGACAGCCAAACCACTACTGAATACTGTTCCTTCTGCAACCTCACCAGTACCGGATATGCCGGTGAGATCTTCCATACGAATTAATAAAAATCGACGCATTTGGTTTTTTGAAGACATGATGTGTTTTTTATTTGTCATAACATTACCTTTTGTGATTCTTTAGTGGATTGAATGACGGTTACGATTTCGTATCCTTGGCTTTTTTTGAATTATTTTGGAATTTGTCAGATCCAATAATTTGCCATCTTGAAAGGTGAGGAGACATCCTGAGGTCACATTTTCAAAAACAATTCCTTCTGGCCAGGTAGACTTCTCATCTCGATTAAGTCGGATATCAATCATCCGAAATAATCTTCCGAAGAACATACCTGGATCATCATCATTTCGGGTAGGGTCCAAAATGACTTTCCAAACATATCCTCTAAGTACAACAGGATTCAGTTTTGCTTGAGGGAATAAATAGTCAAAATTCTTTTCTGTCATCTTTAATTACATTCCGAAACTACTAATAAAAGTCTGCAAACTGGTGCGCAAATAGATGGTTAAGGAAATCGAATTGATCCTTACCTGATGCAGGATGATAAAGATTGTGAATTACCCGTTAATGGGTAATTGAATAAAAATCAAAAAGTGTTATACCAATATCAAGGAGGACGCACCGCCCAAGTGAATATAAATGCGACCCAAACGTACGGAAGAAATAGCATTATAAAATCGATAAAAAGTACTTGACGAACCGACATAAAAAAGCTACTATACGAATATTGATTAACTACCGTAGCGTGCCTGGCAAACTTGAACCAGCGTTCGTTAGGTTGGCTGATTTGCAGAGCCCGCCGCACAAATAGCACGGATTTAGGATTTTTGCTCATAACCCGGAGGTCAGTGGTTCGAATCCACTCCCCGCTACTAATAAGAACCGTAGTCCCTGGGGCTACGGTTTTTTGATAGGCCTGAGGATCGATGGTTACGAAAAATCACTTTTAGGAGGATTTTTCGATGAACCGTAATCCCTCAGGCCTTTTATTTTCTCTTTGTATTGACGGTTTCGTCAAATACAAAACCGCCGAAGGCTTAAGCCAGCGGACGGTCGATTCGTATGAGTGGGTGTTGGGAAAGTGGATGGAAAAGTTGGGAGACAAGCCGGTTGGCAAGATCACTTCTTCCGATGTCCTTGATTACATGAATTTCCTGCGGACAGAGTATGTCCCCCACACTTTCGCTAAACCGAACCCTGCACATGATGCTCCGGTGCGCAAACTCTCCCCCAAGACACTGAGAAACCATTGGATCACGTTCAAAGCATTCTTCGGTTGGGCAGTTGCAGAGTTTAAAATCAAGAACCCCATGGAAGGCATCCCTGGACCACGTTATAAAGAAGCACCGGTGGCTGCCTTTACTCAGGAAGATCTTGCGGCACTGCTTAAAGCCTGCGTCTATTCCCGTGAGTACAATCCAATCAATCGCCATAATTTTGTCACTCGACGACCATCTGCCAAACGAGATGAAGCCATGATCATGTTCATGTTGGATACCGGTTTGCGCGCTTCCGAGCTTTGCAGTTTGAAAATCGGCGAACTGGATTTGCGCACCGGCAAAGTTGTCATCAAGCATGGGGATGAAGGTGGGGCAAAAGGCGGCAAAGGGCGCACGGTGTTCATCGGAAAGAGCACCCGCCGGGCTGTATGGCGCTATCTGGCTGACCGCGAAGATCGCGATGACCCAGAATCGCCAGTGTTTATCAACCGCGGCAATCATCCGTTTAACTCCAACAGCCTGCGACATTTGATCGTGCGCCTGGCTGATAAAGCGGGTGTCAAAGGTGCTCATCCACATAAATTCCGGCATACTTTTGCAATCACTTACCTCCGTTCAGGCGGGGATGTCTTTACCCTGCAAGCTCTGTTAGGTCACAGCTCGTTGGACATGGTTCGTCATTATGCTCAAATCGCTGAGATGGACATTGAACGAGTGCATCGGAAGGCCAGCCCAGTTGATAATATGAGATTGTAAAACTACAATAACCCAAAACTCCGAGCGCCCTTAATCCTCCTCAAGCACGCTTCTCGTAGCTATTCCTACTTCTAGGATTAGCTACGAGAATTTGGTTTCTCGGTTTCTCATTGTTAGCTCTGCTCGAATCTGTAAACCAAAGGGCTTCTATCACCAGATAGTAGGTAACATTCTTACCATTTCCATAAACTGATTATTTGCGTATGTAAAGGATCATTTTCGCGAAGCATTCGAACTTCTTATTAAGAGAAACGAAGGAAATGGAATGTCGTACGAATTGTGTATCGTGATTTTCGCGGATATAAAGCCTTATGCACGAAAAGCTTGTGCGATAATTTCTAAACTTTCATCACACCTTGCACACAAATCTATATAGTGTTGTCGAAAACTGCCAAAATTTTTCAACGCTATCTTTCTGAGTTCTGCTGCTTCGTCACCAGATGCATGCCCTCTCAATTTAGACCGCAGGTTATGGAGTTCATGAAGAGGTGACATGATACTGTGGGCATGGTCTTCGTCAAAGCCAAACCCTATCAGACATTCCTCGATCAGCTTTAACCCACGTGACTTAATATCAGGATTTCTACCTAGCTCTGTAGATTTTCGCTTTAACCATTTTTCATCAAAACCTTCAACAATCAATTGATCAAGGTTTAATATTTCGTCTGCCCACTCATCTGGAGAAGAAGTGAAAGGATAGAGAACTTTTTCAAGTGTATATTCACCTCGTAACGTCCACCAACCAACATCATCTCGATGTAGATCGCTTAGTTTGTTCTTTAAACTAGAGAGGGGATTATACTCCTCGTACCACTGGCCTCTAAAATCTGTGGCAATCGTTCTTTTTGAAAGTGGAGCTTTTGGCGTTTCATTGTATTGCTTCCAATGAAGTTGTTCTTCATATGGAAGCCGATTAAGATAACCTAAATAAGTGTGAACTTGACCAGCTTCATTAACATCAAACGTTTCCAAATACCATGACCCTCGGCAACTAATAGATCGCTCTTCAAGTTGATATTTATCCCTATCACTTTTATATTTCAATAAAACCTCAGGTCGAAAAAAAGCAGGAGTAAGTTCAAAGGGAAGCTCCGATTCCATAAAGTAATTAGCTAAGCATGATGGATCACATGAAATTTCTGCTATCCTTTTATTTTTCCAATCTTGGGCAATAAACGTAACATATTGCCGGCTTTCTTCAGATTGGGATCTTCCCCATGCTTTATTGACGATTTCTTCCTTTGGAACACTTATGTTTTTAACTTGTATTCCCCTTGAATAACTTCCATTTCCTTTTTCAACAACTAATGTGCCAAAAATGTCAGTTCCATTTTCAAATTGGATAGCTTGATTAGAGCCCCTCCACCCCGAAAAACTACCCTTTTTGTAACGTGTAAAATCGAACATTATGCATAAAGTGTAATTACAAAGACTAGTAAACTCCCCAAGCGCACTCCGCCGGAAAGTGACAATTGTTCCAGACTCTTTTTTGGGTAATTCGTTTAATTCAATGATTTTTACGACATCCTCGACATCGCCATGTTGATCAAGTCGACACCATGCATTGCGCTCTGGCATGAAATGCAATCCTAAAACATGGGAAATTTTTTGCTCCATTTCATAATACCTTCGAAGGGAGTCCACACCTTCAAACCCTCGAATAAAAATAATCTGTTCACCTTCTCTCAAAATCTTGCTTTGATTACCTTTAAGCGGTCCCTCAATCCAAGCGTCTTCTGAAGAGGCCACAAGACTCCAGGTAGAGAAAGGATTGCTATCCCATAATAGAAGATCATCTATAGTCTCCTTCTCGAGTCTCACATTTTGTACAAGAACCGCATGAATAAAAGCAAATGGGAGTGAAGCATATATTATGATATTCTCATCCTCAATTTCTCTCTCTAGGAAAGGTATTACTTCTCTTTGCTCAATCCAAGTTTTGAAATCTCCTTCATTTACTGGTTCTTTTGTTATTGGAGATACGCTTTCCAAGCGAAAAATATCCATTTTTGCTCCTAATTAATTATCTATGTTGTAAGATTTGTAAGGAATCTTACCCACCTATTAAATAAGTGTTTTTTGATCGGTAAAATGACAATAAACATTATACAAAAATTCTCTTGAAGGTGACCTAATATTAACCACCTCTCGAATTATTTCGAATTACTTACTATTCTTCATCAGATAAATAGATCGCATTCTTAGTAAAGGACAATATTGTTTCCTTGCTAAATCGATCTTCCAATTTGTATAATTTCATAATCCAGGCAGTCACCCGGTTGGAAATCCAACAGGTTACGATCCTTTTTGGGGATTGTGATGGCGTTGGTCGTGGTAATGATAATCGGTCGTTTTCTTAAATAATCACCTCCTTTCCTTCCGAGATTGCTGAAATTTTCAATATCCAGCTCAGGCGGATATTTTGAAACTCAACCGGGAACATGGCTTTCCCCCACAAGAGGAATCGCTGGTTGGTATTCAAGATGCTCTGTAATTCTGCCTGATCCAATTCTTTCTCGCCTATCTGAAAAAGGGAATCAGGGAGATTGGTGTTGAAAGCGTGCGCTGAACTGAGCGGTTGTGAACCAGCCCAAAGAAGCAGCGCTTTAAGATGCTCGAAATCGTTAGAGATCTGAAGCGATGAACGCCCATGTACTTCCCGTGAATATTTCAGGAACAACTTAACCTTGAGATAGTTCTGACGATCCAGCATTCCAGATCCCGCGATTGACAATCCCGCCGCAGATGGAACATTTGCCTTTCAAATGACTCAGATGGCCTTTGACAGGGCGAATTTCCGCATTTTGGATTTTGACGATCGTATTACAGCGCATACAAAAACCTTCCCCCGCTTGAAGCTGATGGGCTGGTTTCTTTCTGGCGTTCCGTTGGTTGTCAACCCAGGCGGCAAATTGCTTACCATCGATCCAGATATGGTTGGATTCATCCCGGCTGTGTGGCGCGCCATGATTGAGCCAATCCCGCAAGGTGGTTTCAGGAACGTCCAGGTCTTCAGCGATTTCCCGCGGCGTGTAAAGCATGGGCAGCAAGCCGGGTGCTTTGATCATGACATTCCTGGAAATCCGGCAATTTGAGCTATTTTGGTTTTCTGACATTCTTCTCCTTTGTTATTTGTAAACTATGCAACGATCAAACATACGCCAGCCACGCCAACCCCTTAAGGGAATGGCATGGCTGGCGTATCCTCTTCCCATTGATAGGTGTTGAAAGACCCTCGTTTTGTAACTCTGATACGCGGATCATTATTGAGTTTTGAAAATGCCCGGTCGATCGTCCTGGCGCTGCTATTGATTTGGAGTGCTGAGATGAGCTCATTCTTCTTAAATTCCTGCGCCGGTAAACTCTGCAGATAGTCCAGGATATCCGCAAAGATCAATTCCGCCTGACCAGGCACGCGCAGCAGTTCAGAAGCATTCGCTTCAGAAAATCGAAGAGCGATGCTATCTTCGGTCGATTCAATTTGAAACTGCAACTGCGCAGGTGGCAGGGATTCACGCACCTTTTGTGGAATGATCGTTCGATTCGAGTGTGCTGAATGCTGGTTTTCGTGCACAACCACAATGGCGGTATCGACAGACCCTAAAATATCGGAGGAACCCCGGACGCGATAGGAAAGATCGGGATTTCCACCCTTATTGAGGTGATGAATCAAAATGAAAGTCGTACCGGTCTGGTTGGCAATTTCACGCAGGGTGTTCATCATCGGGGAAATTTCTGCGACTGAATTTTCATCAGCGCCAGGCATAAACTTGGCCATGACATCAAAAATAACGACTGAGGCATCCAATCGATGAATACGCTGGCGTAATGCCAGCACTTCGGAAGTGACTTTCAGGTTAAGCGGAGAAAAGTCGAAAATCAGGTTCGCTGGCGGTTGAATTCCTCGCGCATGGCACAGTTTGAGAACGCGCGAGCGCATACCCCGGTAGCTGCCATCCAGGAAGTGATACAGCACTTTACCCTGGGTTACTGGCCGGTTATCCCATGCCAGCCCAGAAGAAGCCATGCCAATCGCCAGATCCAGCGTGAGAAAACTCTTTCCGGCTGCCGGCATACCGGCGATCAAGTTGATTCCACCGGCCATAATCCAATCTTTGAGAATCCAGGTCAATTCACCCATCTCCGACAAACACAATTTCTCTGCGGTCATGACCATTCGCTCCGTGACTCCCGACAAGGCGGATGAGGTGACAAAGAATTCCTCCATTTGCTGCAGAGCATCAGAAAGCGGTTTATCTTGAATAGCATTTTGCGCAAGGTTTGTAGCGACCTCCAACGCTTTTCGCTTAAATGCTTTTTCACGCACGATCATCGCGTAAGACTCGGCGTGCATGGAAGTTGGAGTTGCATTGAGCAGCCCTGTGATATACGCCGGCCCACCAATTTCCTTTAGTTTTCCGCTGGTATTCAAAGCATTACACAAGGTGACATGATCGATCTGTTGCTCAGATTCCAACAGGTGATTCATTGCTTCCCAAATCCAGCGGTGTGAGTCGCGATAAAAATATTCCGCTTTTACAATGGTGACCAAATCCTCAAATAAATAAGGTGCAATCATGATCGAACCGAGCAAGGCCTGTTCGGCATCAATATCTCTGGGCGGAATGGGATCTGGCATCAAAGGCTCCAAATGGTTTGATATTTACTCTTTACTTCAATAAGAAGGTCGCCAGAGAAAACGAAGAGCGACCGGCACAACAAAGTTCTTTGTTATGCGGCCGCTCCTACGATTTGATTGATGTCCAAGGAGATCAGCGACCCGAAACGATTACATTTTTATTCTACAAATAAATCAGGCATGATCCAAGGTGGTCATGTTAATTCGTATGTTCAGCGATTTGGACAGGTCGGAACTGACAACCATACGAGGCAGGTTTACCCAGCATCGTCCAGGATAATCGCTCAACCGTTTTCCACCAGATATCCGGGATTTCATACCAGGCTGCGCCGGCAACATCCCGCGCAATATCCGGGTCCGGAGCGGTTCCCTTGGCCAATGTACTATCTGGATTGACCGCAACCGTTGTGTACACGACTGAATAGATTGGCCCAAGTGCAGCCAGTGACAGCATCATTCCCCATCCGCATTGAGACGGTTTGACCGTTTTTGCAGCATCGATCCGATCTGCCATGAATTCGAAATAAGTCATACCCTGTGGTGCCTGGGGAACGCTCATCGGCTGATTACCCCGGTAAGCGATGAACAAAATCATTGCTATCACCATCAGAAGCAAAGCATTATTGAAAACCTTAAAGACCAATTGAAATCCCTTCAGCAGAAACATATCTTCCTCCAGAAAAACGATTATCCAAATACCAGACCCTGAATGGTCAGATCAAGATCATCCGTGATTGGGGCGGATCCGGCTTTAAGTGAAACACCCCCCGCTCGCAAAGCTGCTTTCAAGGCTGCAGCTCGCCTGCGTTCGGGAATATCGGAAAAGAAGACGAGCAGATCATCATCTTCCCCTACTCGCAGGCTCAATGTGAAACGAATCTGATGAACCTGGCAATCCAGCTTTGGGCGACCTCGCTTTGAATGCATGTTTAGTTTTTTCGATTGTGGTTCTGAAATAGCGATAGTTTCCATAAACCCCTCGCAATCGACTCAACGGGATCATCCGCCAGGATGCCTTTACCATTGAAAAAATATGGCAATGAGTTCTTGAGTAGGATCGCCCCACCGCCTACCAGGATGACGGCTGTGAAACGTCGCCAGGCTTTGCCCCACAGCTTCTCAATCTCTCCAGTGACCTCACGTTCCCAGATGGGTAGCGCCTGCGAAATGTCGAGTTTATTGGCCCGTAAGAGCGTATCCAATTCGCCCAGGGAGTAAAGCTGCTGACCATTGACCAGTTCCAAAAGCCGGCGCACACCAGTGGTTGAAGCACCCGTAAATCGTTGAACCGGAACTTTTTCGCGTACGACCAGTAACTCGGTGGTATTCATGCCGATCGAGATAATGCCGACTTCCTGGGTATAAGCACTACGTCGCTCAGGGATGATCTTGCCTTCATCATCCAGTACATAATCAAACAAAGCACCAGCTGGCTGAGAAGTAACCCGAACCTCAGCCACATTCAGGTGGTATTCCTGGTCATTGGCTTTCCAGGTGTGCTCTGCCTTCATCCAGCGCTGAATACTCTCCACCGTGGCTCGCGCTTCCTCCCCAGAGAGCGTGTCCAATGGCAACCCGCAGGTAATACTGACTGGCTGCGAAATGATGATGGGGTGCTGGATCAACCGAGTGAATGCCCCATAGAAAAGCGCCAACATTTCCGGTGAACCGGCAAAACGATCCATGCTCAGGTTTTCTACAGGCCGTCCGCTGTCATGTGCACCACTATCGACAAAGAACGTGCTTCCTGTCGTTAAAGCGATCCGCAGCGGCAGGCGGGAACTCCCCAAGCCCAGCATGCGCCCTACCAGCGGGCCATTATTTACTGCGACCTGAGAGATCAATTGGATGCTTTGCTGATTCCCATGCAGCTTAAGCGCTCCCATTCCCAAATCAAGTCCAAAATTCATTGTTTCAGTCATACAATCTCCTTATATTACAAGTTTAATGAAATCATGGAGTGTTTTTAAGTAAAAAAATCAACCTCGTTGGTTGAATTTATTGTAGCATATTACTCCATGTTAATCAATATCTTGTAGTATTTTATCCAGGAGATTACTTCTTATATGGCCGCCCTGAATCATCAAATGTCCATTTGCCCTGGCCGCTGTTTTGGCGATAGACTCTGGCACAGTAAGCCACGTCTGCTTCATCAAGCAGTGTCTTTCGACCCTCTTTGCCCAATTGGTGGATCAGCCCTCGCTGCATCCAGCGGGTAAGTGTGGAGGTGTTGAGCTTGTATTTCCTGCCGGCTTCATTGATGCTGATCGGCACACCTTTTAAATCCGCATTGATCTGATACTCAGGTAAGGCTTCCTTGGGCAGCAGATGATTCACACTGATTTGACTGATGCCAATACTCCCATCCGTCATCACGGCTGCCTGAAGTTTTCCATTATCTGCTAACTGATATATAGAATCCAAATCCAACCCAAGCTGTTTGGCAGCCTGTTCGGGAGTAATGTAATATTCCAAACGGGATTGATCGAGTTTCACGGACTGCTCACAGAATGCGATTTACTACAAGTTAATCATACAGTGAAAGTGAAGGATCGTCCAGCAATAGAGAATTATTGCATCTCCCTGATTTTAAGGTTAACTGACCTGAAGGTTGACCGACCTAAAAACCTTGATGACGTATTCTATCGTTTGGCTGATAATTTCAAAGTCCGGGTGCGCATTCCGGTGAAAACGGCCACCGAATCCGATTGATGGCGGCCAGTTAAGAGCGAAACAGAACTGGTATGGAGATTATAAATCAGGTGGCCGACATGGGCAGAGTAGAACGGAGGCGTCTTTGCGATTTGCCGGATAATTGGAGGCGATAGGCATTATTCACCAGCCGGTCCAGGATGGCATCAGCCAGGGTGGGATCAGGGATACGCTCATGGTAGGCGTCAATGGGGATCTGAGTAATGACCATCGTAGAAGAATGACCAAAGCGATCATCCAGGATATCGAGTAAGTCCTGGGCTTGAACCAGGGATAAAGCATCCCGCATCCAATCGTCAAAGATAATCAAATCATAACGGGACAGGGCTGCCAGCAATTTGGGGTAAGAACCATCCGCATGAGCCAGCCTCAAATCCTGAAAGAAACGGGGGGTCCTGAAATAGCGCACGGAGAAGTCGTTGCGGCAAGAACTGTGGCCAATCGCGCAGCCGAGAAAAGTTTTTCCCGCACCCGTCGGGCCTGAGATAATCATATTCAGATGGTTGGTAACCCAAGCGCCATGAGATAATTCCAGTACCAGGTGGCGATCAATCCCACGGGAGGGAGAGAAGTCAAAATCCTCCAGGGTGGCATCCAGGTGAAAATGAGCCTTTTTCAAGTAACGACGCAAACGGCTGTTATCTCGTTGGAGAACCTCCAGATCGACCAGGATCGAAAGGCGATCTTCGAAAGACAGATCCGCATATTTGGGATTGGTGATTTGTTCCTCGATCCCTTTGCGAAAAGCGGGCAGGTGCAGCAGGGTCAATTTGTCCATGAGGGGTTGTAACAACATGATGCATTTCTCCTTTAGTTGTAATACTCTTTGCCGCGAATATTGGTATGGGGTGGCAGCAGGGAAGCCTGAGACGCACCTTCCGGGCTGGGCAGTTGGTCGATCTGGCTCACGAGGATATTTTTGATCCCCCGGTAGCTGTGGATTTCATTGGCCAGGGCATAATGGCAGGCTGATTCCAATCTGGCGGGGGTATATTTTTTAGCAAAGCCCAGAATACCTAAACAGGATCGATAAGCCTGCTCCGGATGCTGTTTTGAAGCGAACTCTAATTGCACAACTTTGGTGGTCTCAGGACCGATTTTCTCGGCCCAATGGATGAAGCGTTGGGGAGACCACTCACTGTAGAACTGGTGATCGGAAGGCATGTGTTCCTGAAGGGTAGAGTGTCTGCCTTTGGCCTGTGAATGGGGATGCACGGCGACCTGTTTGCCGTCATGATAGATTTCCACCATTTTTTGGCTGGCCCGGATCATGACATCGGCGGGATATAACTGGCAGGGAACGGAATAGTAATGGTCGTTGTATTCGACGTGGTAATCGATGCTAATTTTGGCTTTTTTCCACAGGGCAAATTCGTAGGGCGTGGCTGGCAGCGGTTTCAAGGCAGGTTTGTCCACCAGCTCGAATAATTCCCGGCGGCTTTTCCCCAGATGCTCCATTTTTCGGTCATTGAGGTCGTTCAGCAGCTCTCGGATAGCCTGGTTGAGTTCCAGCAGACTGAAAAACTTGCGGTCACGCAGCCTGGCAAGTATCCAACGTTCCACGTTTTGGACACCCACCTCAACCTTGGATTTGTCGCGAGGACGGGCGACCCTGGCTGGAACGACCGCCACCCCATAATGTTCTGCCATTTCCAGATAGGTGATATTGATTTCCGGATCATACCGGCTGGGATGCGTCACCCCTGCTTTTAAATTGTCTGGCACAACCACTTCAGTGACCCCACCAAAAAACAGATAGGCACGCACATGTCCTCCCGTCCAGTTGGAAAGGTCTTGATGCCACTGGGCTTCGACATAGGTATAACTGGATGCACCCAGAACCGCCACAAAGATTTCCGCCTCCTGGATTTCTCCTGTAGTGGGGTCGATCACTGAAATAGTCTGTCCGCAGTAATCCACGAACATCTTTTCACCGGCTTTGTGATCCAAACGCATGGTGGGTTGGATCTTCCCAGCCCAGTTCCGGTAGAGCTGGCAATACTGGCTGTAACCGTACCCCTGGGGATATTTCTCCAGGTACTCCACCCACAACAAACGCAGCGTGACCCCCTTTCTGCGCAGTTCCAGATGGGTCTTCTCCCAATCCGGCAAAAAGGTCGCTTTGAGGGTTGGTTCTTGGGTTTTTGGATACAGCAGTTCGCTTAATTGGCTGTCGCTCTGGTTCTCAGGCAGCGGCCATGTCAGACCGGCTGCTGCGGCTCGCCTGATGTAATCCGCTACGGTGCTGCGTGAGGTGCTGCAACTACGGGCAATGACCCGTTCGCTGAGTTGGAGTTCCCATTTCAAGCGTAATATTTCTCGGATTTTTCGCATGGTTAACCTTTCTTGTGGCATGTTCTTCTCCTCTTTGAGGAGTTAAATTTGCCACACTTTCTATGGATTAACCAGTTCTGCTTCGCTCGCTCCCCCGCTTACTTTTCCCGCCAAGATTCCGATTGATGGCGGCCACTGATTCCGATTGGGGTTCAAAAAGTGGCCGACATCGTCCGGAATCGCTGGCCGACATGTTTCGGATTCCCCGGCCGACATCGTTCGGAATCACTGGCCGACATGCCCCGGATTATGCAGTCCGGGAAAAGAAAAAATATTAATATCGACAAAAATTAAGGTCTGCGTCCTTGCTGACGTGACGCAGACGCCTTACTGACACGCCGCAGACGTTGATGCAGACCCTACCGCAGACGTTGATTGAACAGGAAGAGCGCTGAAGCGCCTTTTACCGTAAAGGGATATGGAAATACCAATTGACCTGGAATGACCTCTCTATCCCGAAAACTTGACTCTAAATGGGTATAAATTGCACCATCATAAATAGGTCAAATGGAGAGTCTAGCAGATGAGAGACTGGAAATATTTGCGCAAATAAATCGGCATATTTTTTTGTGCAAGAAAATACCATCTTGATCCATGGGAACGGTGTGCACTTTGTTCCATCCACTTCGATCCCCTAGAGTCTTAAGGGGGAACGGGTCAACAGAGTGACACATCGTTCTCTGATGGATGGTCTTTGATAGTTTTGAGAATATCACCCAATCGCCAGGGACGATACTCCCTGACCTCAACGCTCATATTGATATGGTTCGGTCCCAGATTGGAACCTTCAGGTGGCGGTGGAACATTATGGATATGACCATGTAGATTGATCCAACCATCTTCAAGGGGGACGATCGGGCGATGCGAAAAAATCAATTTCATCTGATCGGATATCTGGACGTTCAAGGAGTTTTTTATCAATGTTACGCCACGGGTTTCACAATAAGATTTGCTGATCCGGTCATGGTTGCCTTGGATCAAAAATAATCTGCCTTTTAAAATGCTAGTCAGGAGGTCAAAATTGCTTTTATTGCCTAATGCAAAGTCACCCAGATGCAGAATGGTTTCGTCTGGGGAAATCAGATCATTCCAATTCTTGATAATCAATTCCTGCCAGTTTTCAGGGCGGCTACAATACCTTCCGATATTCTCATGGAAGAAATGAGTGTCGGAAATAATCCAGGTATCGAGAGTAATTTTGAGTGTGTTTTCGGTGACCATCCTCTAATTATATTTGGAGATTTTCGTTTTTCTCTACCAGGTGTAGTAGAGGAATGACCTGGCAGGTTGTTCTTGGTAGGGTTTTCCCGTAGAGTCTCAAGGGGGAACGGTGTACCGAGACTACTTTAGTATTTTGCAAATCAAAGTTAAGAATCAGGAAATCGTCGTCTTTAAAACGCTTTGCCAAGTTTTCCATGTTTCCAAATTTGGTGAATAAGAATTGTGTCAGTGCAAAGCTATGATAAGTTAATGTATCCTTTTTCTGTCAAATCGGCTAAGATTGAAAGACCTTCATAAAGACTGACAATCAATCTACGAAAATGTTCGGAAAAATTCCCATACTGATTTCGAATTTCTCTTGTAAGTTGTTCTGCATCTGACCCAGCCCGATGGCCAGCAAATTTTGAACGAAGATCATGTAGGTGATATAAGGGATCAATGATACTACTTGATAAATCAGGAGCGATCCCTTTAATTTTGAGAATTTCTCGTAATAACAATATGCTGCCCAACTGTTCGTTCTGAATCCCAAGGCTATTGGCGACTTTTCGTAGATATTTCGTACATAACCCTTCAATAATTAGTTTATCTAATTCAATGATTTCTGTTTCCCATTCCTGGCGAGAATCCCCAGTTGGATAATGTACCTGGTCAATGAGGTTTGCATCTGCCCCTGTAGGTTGTTGCCACAGGTCGATTCTTCCACTTGGTGTACTTACTGCGGGGAACTCATTTAGTAATTGCTTTAAGTCACGTAGCGGTTCTGGTTCTGTATCCCATTGTGCTAGAAAATCAGTTTTATAAGCACGGCGGGAAATGCCTGCCTTTGGAGATTCATTAAATGATTTCCAATGTAGTTGCTCCGTATAAGGTATTCTTGAAAGATCAATTAAATAAGCATGCACTTGCCCTTCATCATTTATATCAAATGGTAATCCCCATATTGACCGACAATCAATTTGATGATCTTTCACTGAATATTTTTCAATGTCGTTTTGGTATTTACGTAAAACTTCTCTCTTAAAGAAAGCTGGCGTTGTTTCAAAAGGATAATCAGATTCCACAAAATAATTTCCTAACTTTTCAGGGGAACAAGAATACTCACCTATTTGTCCGTGTTTCCAGTCGAAGGCGATATAAGTGCAGTATTGCCGAGGGGCTCCTTCTATACACTCCCGTTGAATATCAGGATCATTTGGGGGGTAAATAATTTGAAATCCACGTAGAAATACACGTCCCAATGTTCCGTCTTTTTTATGGATGGGGGTCCACCTTGCGTGGATATTATGATCATGCCAATAAACTGTTGATACGTAATCGCTGGAATTTGGCATATCCAGCTCGCCTTCCCACCGATCCAAATCAAAAAAGCGCAGGAAAACATAATTTCCAAGAATCATATGCTTAACTAACACCTCTTCAACAATGGAAACTTTCGTGCAACGACCTTCTTGATGTACTTTCACGACATCCCAAATATCACCATTTTCATTCAATGTACAAAAAGCATGATGAGCCTCGTTCCAATGCAAATCGTGAATATGTGCTATTTCCGGATTTACTTCAAAATATTCAGTCCGATTCCTATTTAGGCAATTAATTCGACGGGTGAGGATTGGTACAGCATCAATTAATACTTCTGGACGCATATTTGAGAATGGAGAATAAATCACTTTTGACTCTCTACCATTCTCAAATTCACTTCCATATCCCCAACTGCTTTCTACAGGATCTTCTTGCCAATTTATCAAATCATCAATTAATGCCTCGGAAAATAATTCTTGTGGCAATAAGAGAGACGATAAGAATAGCAAACCACCAGCCTTTCCGTCCAACTGATAAACTGGAATTTCTTTTGTTGAAGTATCCAGCAAATAACTGCGAAAATCTTCCATTGCCAGCCAATCTTCAAATTTCTTGTCTTTTGGGCGTTCCATTTCGATCATCATATTTCCTAGTCTTTCCATGGATAAAGTAATCGTGGCATAGCTATTTAGGCAACATCCTTCTTCGATCTTGCCCAATTGCAATATCGGTGCGTTAGACGCGCATTTTCGGGAATGGTTTTTCCACCCAGCCAGTATTGTTCGATGTGATCTACCGCCGCATCATCGACTTCTGCAATTTGCTGATTGCATATTTGGCAGGTCGGATTTGTATCAAATAACTTTTGCTTCAATACCCTTGTAAAACATCTTGGCTGAGTTGAAGTGGATGAAAGCACTTCACTTAAGACTTTCCGCCAGGCATCAAATCGGTAGGTTACACTTTTCAACGAGCTAGTGGATCGTTCAATCGATTCGATAAAGTTTTCATCTTCTGTCATCAATGCGATCCAACCTTCTCTAATCGCATCTAAATTCGCCATTACCAAATTTTTGTCGTAATTTGTGAAACCCCAGGTCAAAACATCAAAAAGGGAAGCATTGAACCTTTTTGGTTCCCAATACCCATTGATGTTTTCATCGTCGCCCCGATAGTACCGGCGAAACGCATTGCTTCCAATCATGGAACGGATAAGAGTCATGCTATTCTTAAATGCTTTTCGAAGTTTTGTAGCATCCTCATCAGAAATTTTCTGATGCGTTTTCATATCCTCGTTTAGAAAACGCGCCATGGAGGGTTTATATTTCAGGTAAGTAGCATGATAAAACGCGGCAAAGCGTAATACATACTCAACGTCCTTCATGCGTTTCTCAGGCGCTTTAAGACCCATAATCGCCATGTAATCGGGATCAGAGGAAAGTTCAATCAATAGTTCGTTGTATTTTCCCCTGTAAATACAATTCCTCAGTTCCTGGTCATTTAATGGCATCGCACCGGTGTTCAGTCGTTCGAAAATCTCAAAACGGAGATTCTCATCTGACTCTTTTTTAAATGTGACTGTGCGAATTGAATACCCCAGGATTAATTTTTGTGTAGGCTTCTCCAAATCTCGGAAGTATTTACCGTTGAGATGCGGTAAGGCCTTTAGGCCTGTTAACGAATAGACATTGTCCAAATAATTAAAAAATGCCCGTAATCGCTGCTGACCATCAATTACTTCCTCAGTACCGTCTTTACTTTCCGCCAGATAGAAAACGGGTAGAGGTACTTCGAGAATGACCGATTCAATCAACCGGCTGCAACGAGCCAGATCCCAGACAGGGCGACGTTGGAAGATGGGATCTAATATGAGATCTCCACGCTTGTTCTTTAAAAAGAGCGAATCGATCGGTGGATCCAATTTATCCGTAAAGATCCTCCGCCGATCATGAGCAGGCTCATCTCCATTTTCATCGGTAATGATCGTTTCGTCTTCGATGAGTTCATCGAATTCTTCTACTGGCTCGGTTGGCATAATCATGACATACCCCTTTTCCTTGATCGGTTTTAATATAACTTTCTTGTAAATAGACATAAACCTAATTATGTCAAAATTACCTTTTCCAATCGTTCTTTTCGCTTCTTCCAATCTGGCATTAATACATCCAGCAAGTGATAGAACTTTGCGCTGTGACCTTCGTGCACCAGATGACATAATTCATGCAGGACCACGTAATCAATACAGTGAGTCGGCGCTTTGATCAGCTCCGTATTGAATGTGATCACTCCGGCGGGCGTGCAACTTCCCCAGCGTTTGTTCATCCTGCGATACTTAATCTCAGGTGTTTTTGCGCTAAGCCCGATGAGGCGATCAACAAACAGCATTGCTCGATTCTGGATAAATACCCTGGCATGGCTGGTGTACCAGTCTTGTAAGATTTGTTGTTTTCTTTCCAGATTCTCTGGTTGGGTTGTAGTTAACATAAAGAATTTACCAATCAGTTTGACAGCATTTTCACTGCCAGCCGTTACCTTTAACCGATACTGCCGTCCCAAGTAGTAATATGTTTCACCACTGATGTATTGGCGATCAGGCAGTACGGGGTGATACTGATCAAAGTACTCCAGTTGCCGAATCATCCAGGGGGCACGTTTTTCAAGTTTTGCTTGTACTTCCTCCATGGAGTGATCCAGAGGCGCTTTTGCGACAATGCTTTTATCTGGCTGAACCGTGATTCGTAACCGATTTCGCTCTTCAAACCATACTGTGACGGGAATCTGAAGGTTGGAATAAGATACGGTTATCATTTTTGGACTCTCGATAATCACCATTAATTGCCTCTGGCTTACGGACATCTGACGCGGGCGACATCAATCGATTGATCTAAAATTCGATCGATTTCCTCAAAGGTTAGCTCAATCCCTTCCTGTTCTTTCCAGTCAAATAACATGTCTTCAATTTCGATGCGCATCCGGTTCTGAACGTCGATATTGTCCACCCAGTTAACAATGCGATTTCGTTCAACAATGTTTTCCACTTCCAGGGCAGCTCTGGCAAAGGCTTCACTGCGGTCTTCTCGAGACTCGCCTGGTTGAATTGTCTCTTTCACAATCCCATAATAGGCTTTGGCAACCTCATGCCCATTCAACCGTACTGGAACATTATCCCCTGTTCGATTGAGGACTGCTTGCATGATCTCAGTGACCTGCGCCAGGTAATCCTTTTCACGGAGACGTTCATCCCGGTAGGCTTTAATCGCGTCTTTCAATATCTCAGAGAAACGTTTGTAAAATACCGGATCCTGCTCCATGCGCTCATAGATGGTTTTCTGGGTGCGGTGGGCAATCGTATCTGCTTTGGCAGCATCCGAATGCAGCTTTTCTACTTCATCAGCGAAAGCCTTCTGGTCAAAGATGTTCACCAGTGAGGTAATTTGCTCCACATCACCGGTACCAACATGGGTGTCCAACAGCTTCTGGATGCGCGGTTCGTATTGCGAAAAATCGACCACCTCGGCGTAGCGCCGCTGAACAGATGCTTTTAACTTGGAGAAGAATTTTAGATCGCTTCGGTACTGTTCGACCTTCTCTGGCGGAGTTTCTTCCAGGAATTTAACACTTGATAAGGCAATCGATAATGTCTTAGCGTATTTTGAAAGTCTTTCGTAAAACTTTTCTCGCAAGGCATCGTCCGCCAGCAGGATTTCATACGCTTCCGCGTCGCGGCGATTCTTGACCTCTTTGAAGGTGTCCCACAACACCGAATGGGCTTGCGCCAACTGCGAAACGGGCTCGCTGATATCGGTCAGGATGCCAACCAGATCATCCTTATCAAATTCAGGTAGCGAGTTATACAGATCGAGCGCATGGCTTAAATTCTCCAGGACACCGTAATAATCCAGGATGTAGCCGAAATCTTTACCCTCGTACAGGCGATTAACCCGCGCTATTGCTTGCAAAAGGGTATGATCTTTGAGTTTTCGGGTCAGATAAAGGACCGTGTCACGGGGCGCGTCAAATCCGGTCAGCAGCTTATCCACTACAATGATAATTTCGGGTGTTTCTCCGTTCTTGAACGTGTTGATGATTTGTTTGTTGTATTCGCGCTCGCTGCCATACTTTTCCATCATCCCTTTCCAGAATCGCTGGACAGCCAGAACATTTTCCTGATATAGATCTTCCTCGCCTTCGCGTTCATCTGGAGGCGATATGAGTACATCCGATATCACCATGCCAAATTCATCCAGAAACTGCTTATACAAAAGAGCAGTGGCTTTATCTGTAGCAACCAACTGACCCTTGAACCCAGTGCCTTGCCAGTTGTCACGATAATGAACGCTGATATCCCAGGCGATGCGCTGGACTTTTTGGGCAGCTTTGTTGAGTTGATCCGTGGTGGAATATTTTACCTTCAGGTCTGCAATTTGCGGCTGAGTCAGGTCCTGAGTGATGCGTTCAAACCAGGTATCAATTGCCTTATCATCCACTTTTTGATCCACATGCCGGCCTTCATACAGTAAAGGCACCACATTTTTATCTTCCACCGCGCGAGTGATGGTATAGGTATCAATCAAGCCACCAAACTGCCGAACGGTATCGTGATCCTTTTTCATCACCGGTGTGCCAGTAAAACCGATGTAGCAGGCCTCGGGGAGCGCTTGGCGCATGCGGGCGTGCATGGAACCGTATTGAGTACGGTGACCTTCATCCACCAGGACAAAGATGTTCGGGTTGTCATTGCGCGCGTTTTGACGCCCAACCGCAGCGTCAAATTTGTCAATCACGGTGGTGATGATGCGCTGCTTGTTTTCGCGCAGCATTTCCGCCAGGTCTTTGCCGGTGCGAGCCTGTTCCACTTCTTTGCCGCAGGCGTGGAACGTTTTGTAGATCTGATCGTCCAGATCCACCCGGTCGGTGACCAGCACGATTTTATGATCCGGGATATCGGGCCTCAGCGCAATGGCTTTTGCCAGGAAGACCATGGTGAGCGATTTGCCGCTGCCCTGGGTGTGCCAGACTACACCGCCGGATCGTCTGCCTTCCGAATCTCGTTCATAGATCCGGCGCATGATCTTCTTTACGCAGAAGTATTGCTGGTAGCGGGCGACTTTCTTTTCGCCGGCATCGAAGAGCGTAAAGCCATACGCCAGTTCAAGCAACCGTTCCGGCCGGCAAAGCGAGTAAATGGCTCGATCCTGAGTGGTGACAACGCGCGGCAGGTTCAGGCTGTTGACCGCTTCCATGCGGTGCTTGCCAGGGAAGGCGTCATACAAAGCCTGAATTTGGCTGCGGCTCAATGGCTTTTCCACAACAGTTTTCAAAGATTTCTCAAATGCTTCGTCTTCCTCTTTCCAAACGCTCCAAAACTTGGCCGGGGTACCGACTGTGGCATATTTGGCTTCATTACCTGAGACCGCCAGTAGAAGCTGTGCATATTGGAAAAGAGCGGGGGTTTCATCTTCTTTCTGATTGCGTATCTGTTGTGAGATCGCCTGGGTAATAGGATCTTTAAGGTCGGGCGATTTACATTCGATCACGCAAAAGGGAATGCCGTTGACGAACAGCACCAGGTCGGGCCGGCGGGTTTCGTGACTGCCGCGGCGCTCGACGGCGAATTCCTCCGCCACATGGTAAATATTCTGCTCGGGATGCTCCCAATCAATGTAACGCAGGCTGAAGCTCTTCAAATTCCCGTTCACGGATTGCGGCAGGCTCTTGCCCAGGCTGAGCAGGTCGAAAATGCTTTCGTTGGTGCGCAGCAGGCCAATGGAAAGAGTCTCTTTGAGGACCTGCACAGCGGTGTGAATATTGGCTTCGGAAAACGGGAAGCGTTGACCGTGGTATTGGATTTCATTATTCCTGGCCAACCAGTCGAGCAGAACACTTTCCAGTAAAACGGCATCGGCCCGCCCGCCGCGCAGCGCCAGCGCCTCGCGCGGGGAGAGGTAGGTGTAGCCCAGGTTTTGCAGCAGGTGCAGCGCCGGCAGCTGGGAGCGGGTGAGTTCTGAGAATTCAAGGGATGCTTGATCAAGTTCCATAATATAACCTTCCTAAAACGGTATCTCTTCTTCGGTTGAGTTACCTTCTATGAGGGGCTCATCGAATACATGAGACAGGAATTCCATTATTTCATCCGTGCAAAACAAACCAGAGACGCCAGATCCGTCGTTTAATTTCTGTTTTGTCGTATACACATCAGTCAGCTCCAATTTATTGCCATGAAAATCATTCTGGTTAACAAATAAATCTTCAATTTGCCCACTTAGAATACAGATGCCATGACTTCGCAGATCTGCAAGTAACTCCTCGATTTGTGACTTTTCGGTACAGTTAGGAATATCAGACAACCTTTTAGCTGTGTAAAATAATTCGGGAAATTTGGCTTTGAATGAATTTCGGAGCTTATCTATCCTACCAAGTATTGAATTGCCATTAGTTCCAAATAGATAGGATTGACAGAAATAGCCATTGCCCAGTTCCCGAATGCTTTCATGCGCGGGGACTTCACCAAATTGTTTTCGATCCTCGCTTTTATCGCGTAACAAAAAGTCAAAATCAGCCAACACATAACATTCGATTTGCAAATCAGTTAAATGTTTGCTCATTTGTTTTATTTGGTCTTTTCCTTTTACAGATAAAACGGAAACATTAAATTCATCCATCTTCCCTGGAAAGAGCCCGTCAGCAATCATTCGAATAATGTATTGATCAAAGCCCTCGCAAAGAATCACTTTATCAGCAAAGAATATTTCATTTTGGTTATTATCAATCAATAGATTTTGTATTTTGCGAATTTCTATCCGGTTTGCTATGGTTTCGTTTTCCACTTTCCGGACAAGGATAATTTGCATACTATCAGGTGCATTGATAAATTCAGAACTATGAGTAGACAAGATGACCTGATTACGGTTGCCATTTAGAAAATCTGACAACTTGTTGTTGATTACCCTACGTGCGTGTGGATGTAAGTACAATTCAGGTTCTTCGATACACAGGAGTGCAGAACTTTTTACATTTACAAATTGAGTGAAGTAATTAAATAAACCAATAATTACTGCGCTTTGAATACCAGAACCTTTTTCAGTTAGCTGAGATTTATATCCATCATCCACATAGAGGACACAACTCTTATATAAATCTGTCCGGTTTTCGGTGTTGAATTGAAAATGAAGTTTAGTTCCTGGAAAAGCCACGGCTACAGACGACTGTTCAATTTTTTCACTAATGCCCGAAAAAATTTCTCCTGCAACGCGATTGACTGTACTTAATGCAACTTTTAGTTCGTCATTTGCTTCATAGCCCTGGGTTAGGTGTTTCATTAACTTACCATACCACCCCCATTGACTAATTCTGAGTTGAGTCCGAGGATCCCGAAACGATGGAATAATGGCACTCTGAAGAAGCTCATTCCGGAAGGGAGCTTTAAAGCTCATGATCCAATCTGACGAATCATTTTCCCGGTAGAATAAACGAATTTCCTTATCTACTTTTCCATCTTCGTCGAGTGTTGCGCGAAAACCATATGCAAATGAATACATATTCCCGATTTCATTCTCAAGCGGAGTTCCACCACCAGGCTTAGGATTGATGTATAGTTTATTTGCTCTGGGCAAATCATCCTGAATTACTTTTGAAAATATCTCATTAAGTTTGTCAGGAGCAGAAGAATTCTTTATTCGTCTTTTATCCCCATTTTCAATCCAAACATAATATCCATAACATTTAGATAGCTCTTCATAATCCAAATCTTCATGAGGTAGCCTGGTCAATTCGCACCAAATGATAATTTCGGAGCTTTTATTTCCGTATACAGTGAAAAAATCACTGTCAGTGATATTCTCTGACTTGTTGTAATCAGGCGAATTCTCTCCCAGAACCAGGTCAATGGCTTTGATGATATTGCTTTTTCCGGCGTTGTTGCGGCCGATGATAATATTCTTCCCACTGATGAAACGTAAGTCCAATTTCTTAATAGATCGATAATTCTCAATATAAATTCTCGATAGGTACATTTCCCCCTCCTAATCCACTTTTACCCGAATTTCGCCTGTGAGCAGCTTCTGCATCAGACCTTTTTTCTGCTCTTTTAGCTTCTCCAGGTATTTTTTCAACAAAGCGATTTGTTCATCCATCCCGCCCAGCACGCCGGCGATCTTCTTTTGCTCTTCGATACCTGGAATGGTGACCGTGATTTTCAGGAAATCACCTTTATTCATTACCCGGTTGCGCCCGGCGCCGCCAGGGGAGATCAAATCCAGTTCGTAGAAAAATCGGTCGGTTACCATGAGGTGCTTGAAATATTCCGGCAGCATCTTTGAAATATCGAAAACATAGGTCGGGAAGCGGTGCGAGACCAGGGCTCCATCACCATCCGGGCCGACCAGGGCGATCGCACCTTCCCAGGCAAAGGTGATGTTGACGATCAGGTCATCCTTGCGAGCCTGAAAAAGATGTGTCAACGCGATGGTTTCCGGGTCGTCCACGACTGACGTAAATGTACCCTTGCCGTGACTGCGGATCCCCAGCCGCAGATACGCTCCGGCAGGTTTCACAACCTTGCGGAATTTTGGATGAAGGAAGGTACCCAGCCTCACCTGCTTCCATTCATCCTGAAAGCCAGGGAAACGCATTCGTCCGGATAGCAATTGTGAGACCAATTTGGCTTTTTGCCGTTGTTTGGCCTCGATCAACCGCTGCACTCGCTCAATGGCGCGGTCCCAGGTGGAGAGAATTTGGATTATTGCACCTTGTTCATTAATCGATGGAAGTGGTATGTATAATCCTGAATACTCTTGTGCATTGATATTTGGTTGAGCTCCCGTATGAATCGTTGATCGAACCCAAGACCAATACTTCTCTGATTGGGTGAAATTGCTTAAGTAAGACCCAAGCAATTGTTCCGGGTTTGGTACAAAACGGATCAGGTAACCGGCAAATGCGAAATTACCAGTCTTATTATGCAAGTACGTTTTTCCAACCGTCGCCCCAGTTCGCGCAAAAAGAAAATCGCCTTCTTCAAGCAAATAACCCTTAGCATCTTCATTTTTTATACTCTTAATATCTATAGAACTAAGACGACCATCGTCTGTTATATCTGTTATTCGGATATACCTTGGAAGATCTGGAGAGTAATCAATAGATGTGGCAGCTGCGCCATATTTTCCTCCATTAATGCATACACTTCCAAGATCTCTGCAATCCCAATCTTTTGGAATCCATCCGATTTCAGTTTTATGGTAGCCGTCCTTTTTTTCATTTTTCATTAGCTTTCCCCCTTTGAGTCTTACCTTTTTCTCTCAATAAGCGAACAGCTTTGTCAAAATCCTCATCCGTCTGACTGGCTTCCCGTTCCAGGCGGGCGGTGTTGTACTTTTCATATTCCGAAAGCGCCAATGCCTTGGCCACCTCAGCCGACACCCGGCCGGCGTCGTGCAGCACATCGCGCCCGTTGAACTGCAGAAAGGCATCCAGCTTTTGCGCCCAATCCCGCATGTACATGGGCTGGTGGCGTTCGGCCTGATCCTCAGCGTAATCCAGGTACATGGTCACAATGCGGTTCAGGCTGCGCAGTTCATCTTCTGCCAGGTAGTTTTTGGCCACGGTCACATCCGCCTGGCGCACTTTTTTGCCCTTCCAACTGGTCAGGCCCATATTCGGTTTGGCAGCGCTGGCGCGCTCCGCGATCAATTCAGCCGCAGTATGCCCGGTAATCGCCCAGTGCAGCTTGTTTTGCACGCTGGCGTAAAACTCATGGGTGATCTCCGCGTTGGGATCGTAATCCACAGCCAGGCTGTATATCTCGGTGATTTTTCGATAAAACTGCTTTTCGGAGGCACGGATATCACGAATACGCTCGAGCAGCTCGTCAAAATAATCCGCGCCCAGCCCGCGTCCTTCTTTCAGGCGCTCATCGTCCATAACGAAGCCCTTGACCAGGTACTCACGCAGTCGTTCAGTCGCCCAGCGTCTGAACTGGGTGCCGCGGTGGGATTTTACGCGGTAGCCAACCGCAAGAATCATCTCCAGGTTGTAGAAATCGATTTGCCTGGTTACTTCTCTTTCACCTTCTTTTTGAACTATCCGGAAATTCCGGATAGTTGCTTCCGGATCAAGTTCTCCCTCCGCGAAGATTGATTTGATATGTTCGTTGATGGTTCGAACATCCTTTTGGTAAAGGTTCGCCATCATTTTTTGACTCAACCAGACCGTTGACCCTTCAAGTCGAACCTCTAAGCGGGTATCACCGCCCTCGGTTTGATACATGATGATATCGGATTTCTTTTCCGGCAAATTATCAGTCAATTTTGTCCTCCTTGTGAGAAAAACAGGTATAATCCAATTGGAGGCTTTCAACGGTAACCGTTGCACTGCCTTTTTATTTTTAAAGCCCTAACTCTTCCAGGTATTTCTTCATTTCAGCCTGCACCTGAACCAGTTCCGCTTCGATCTCTTCGATTTCCTTCTGCACGGCGGGGATATCGACTTCTTCTTCCTCTTCAAACGTATCCACGTAACGCGGGATGTTCAGGTTGTAATCTGCGGCTTGAATATCCGCCAGAGTAGCCAAAGAGGAATATTTCTCAATGGGGTTGAAATCCAGGTAGGTCTGGAAAATGCGGTTGATGTCTTCCTCGCGCAGAACGTTCTGATTGGTACCGCTTTCAAAGTCACGTGAAGCGTCAATAAACAGGATGTGCCGGTCGCGTTCAGTTTGCGCTTCAGCCCAGGGTTTGCGCGCCTTGTTGAATATAAGAATTGCAGCGGGAATCGGCGTGCCAAAGAAAAGCTTCTCCGGCAGCCCGATGACGGCTTCCAGGATATTCTCGTCGATGAACTGCTTGCGAATGATGCCTTCCGCCGCACCACGGAAGAGCACGCCGTGCGGAACGATGACCCCCACTCGCCCTTCGCCTTCCAGCGCGATTTCCACCATGTGGCTGATGAAGGCATAGTCGCCTTTGCTAGCCGGCGGTAGCCCTCGATGGAAGCGGTTATATGGATCGTTAGTGGCAAATTCAGCACCCCATTTCTTCAAAGAGAATGGCGGATTGGCAACCACAACGTTGAACCGCATCAGTTCATCATGGTCGAGCAGACGTGGATTGGAAATCGTATCGCACCACTCGATCTGAGCTTTTTGGTCAATTCCGTGCAGGAACATATTCATGCGGCACAGCGCCCAGGTGGAACCGTTGGATTCCTGCCCGCCCAGGAAATAATCCGGACTACCGATCTCTTTGGCAACGCGGATCAACAATGAGCCCGACCCACAAGCCGGGTCGCAAATGCGGTCACCGGGTTTGGGTTGCACGAGTTTCGCCAGTAAAATGGATACTTCCGGCGGTGTGTAGAATTCACCGGCTTTCTTGCCTGCACCTGCTGCGAACTGGCCGATCAGATATTCATAAACATCCCCGATTACGTCTCGGTTACCCACAACCGAAGGGCGCAGATTCAAACGGGGACTGGCGAAATCCTCCAGTAAATTTTTCAAGCGGCGATTGCGGTCCTTGGTTTGGCCCAACGCGCCTTCACTGTTGAAATCAATGTTACGAAAAACGCTTTCCAGCTTGGATTTATTAGCATCTTCGATCTTCATCAATGCAATATTGATTAGTTCGCCAATATTCGCCGCATCACGTCGTTCATAAAGATAATCAAAGGTGCTCTCTTCGGGAACGATAAAACGCTCACGGGATAATGCGCGATCTACGCGTGTCATATCCCCGTTGTATCGATTGAAGTATTCTTCAAAAACATCCTTCTTTAAGTCGCTCAGATATTTCACGAATAGCATCGTGAGAATATAGTCTTTATATTGAGCCGATTCAACAGCCCCGCGGAAGGTATCGCAGGCAGCCCAGACAATTTGACCGATTTCATTCTTACTCGCATGTGAGTTTGCCATGTCTCTTCTTCTCCTATTCGATAATTGCATTCAGACAGACAGATTGGATTAACGTCGATTTTTTTAACAGGTATAAACCCAATAGATTCGCTTCCTTTTTTCGCAGCAATTCCAGCTCGCCAATTTTCCTTTGTACCTCAATGGGTGGGATAGGAACCTCAAGACGTGATAACGCGGAAACAGAAAGAAAGGGGAGCGAACTTCCGCTGCGGTTCAATTGGATGTACTCCTGCGCGGGTTTTTGATTGAGCCACCAGGCCAGGTATTCAGGCAGAATCGTTGCCTGATCAGGCCGTAAGATATAAAATGAATTCGCCGCGAGGACATGATTGGTAACGCGGTTTACTGGGCAGGCAAAATTATCCTGTCCCTTGGCCAGGAACAAGACGTCACCAGGCTGGATTTCCGATTTGGTCATAGAGCCAGCAGGGGTAAACCTGGTAAGGTTGGACCAATCTACCTGGTGCAGGTTGTTGAAATCTCGTGCCTGAAGTAAAAAGTGGCTACCATCCGGATGCGCACGGATCCCCTCCCGCGATTGATAGCCAACCTGGATTTCAGATATGTCGCCCAAGAAAGCCTTCATAAGTCCTCGCAATTATTAGTTACAGTAGATTTCATACTGTAAATTATAGCAAGGAATTCGAGTTTGTCAAGTATTTATTGCAGTATTTATTCTACTGCATTTATTTAGTTAATTGCAGCCATTTCGAGAAATTGTGACAAAAGAGCGCTATTAAAGCAGGCAACTGGATGCGATTAATATTCATTTGAGTATAATTAAAGCAGGTTCCCTGTAATAGGAAAATATCAGCCAAAACAAACTCGAGAAGCCTTTCGTAAAATGTAATTATTATCATCATAACAGCATGAATACAGGACTAATATTGAATAAACGAGTGAGGGAGGGGGGATGAAATTGTTTGATTTTTTTACGAAGCTAATCAAAACAGTAGCAAAGTTATTTTTCCCTGAAAAATACCACAAATTATTGAACCGTAGCGAAGCAAAACCCACCCAACCTCGGACTGGTGATGTTCATCCTATTGGAACTCATCCGGTAAGAATTCCACCGGCTGCTCCACCGGCGAATAACGCAAATGGAGTGCATAAGAAACCTGAATTGGAACCTGTCAAGTTGGTAGTAACCGAAGACAGTGTATTTGAAGGGCGCGAGCCGCTGCCTGCAGTGCCGGATGACTATAAACCCGCCGATGTGCAAGAACCCCCGTCGCTACCACTCGAATTGGAAGTAGAAGTAGTTGAGGGAGTAGAAGACCACGGATACGTACCAACTGATATTGAGTTCAGCGATCCACAAGTTATCGAAGCACCCATTATTGACGTTGAAAGGCCGGCGCCCGACCTGGATGAGCCAGAAAATATCAACATCAAAAATTTCAATGAGACTGAGCAACAATCAACCGAGGTGAAGTTACGCGAGACCATCAATGAAGAAGGTACTGATCTCCAACATGCCGAATCGCAGGTTATTGATGTAGAGGAACCGTCATCACAGTTGATCGAGCAAAAAACCGGCATGATAGCGGAAAAGGGAGACCCTAATTCAAATGATACAGAGCTGGTGGTTTCGGAAGTTGGTGATGAGATTCCCCCGGTACATTCAAGCAAACTGGAAATAGTCAAAATAGCCAGTGAAGAAGGTTTCGAAACAATTGATGAATTACCGATCATTGAAATTGATAAAGTAGAGAAACCGGACGTTGAAGATAATTTCGAGGACGAAGAAGGTATAGAAGACGAGATTGGTGGGTATGAAGATGATGCTTATGGCGAAGTTGAAGTCGAAGGTTCAGGTGTTTTAAGCCCAAAATCTTCGGTACCTCGTGAGGAAAGGAAAGACAGAGAAAAAACACGAAAGAAAAGCACGCAATCTCCTTTCGATAGATGGGTCATGTTAGTCTATGAGCTTACCGAGGAAAAACCAGATGTGGATGCATTCATTCGGAAACTTGAGGTAGATGACCTGGATGATATTTTTAATCTGGAAATAAATCAACTTGAAAAACATTTCTTTGAAGCCCTGAAACGATATGAATACATTGGCGAAATGCCTTTTTCAGAAAACGCCTATAAGAAGTTGATTGAATATCTGCGCCTAAATGCCCGAAAAAATGGGAAGATTAATCCCCGTTGTACATTACCCACCCTGTTTTCAGTAAGTATGGTTTTTTGCGCCCGGTATTCTGATACTGAAGCCAGAGAGTTTTGGAAACCTTATGCGCAGCAGGTTTGGGGATGCGAACCGTCTCAGTATTTTCAGAATATTAGCCGGCAGCTTTTTGCCTACAGTCGCGAGTATTTGCATCGCAGCCTTAACCTTTCCTTCACTATTCAAAATCAAGGCGATGTCGTTCGACCAGTTTATCAGCATGCCATCATACCAAATTACTTGCAAAGTTATTTCGCTGAATGGCTGGTGAATAACTTTGAGAGTATTCTGCAATATCCAGCAGAAAAATTGCCAATGATTCTGCAATATGAGAAATCTTTGGATTATGTTCCCAGGCGGTTGAGAAATTTTATCCGCGGCGAGGAAACAAAAGAGACGGCTACTCGTCTGATAGCTCGTATGTCAAATGCGATAAGGCTATTCCACGAGGTAGAGCAAACAGAAGCGGTTGAATCGGTTATGAGTTCATCCATCGAGAAATCTCTTTGGGAGGTTATTTACAAAAAGCTAATCGATGACCAATCTCATATTGTGAAACTTCGAAGAATCACACCACGGTTAGAATGGCTCTGGGATCTTGAGGGTGATGACATCATTCTCAACCTTTCCAATATTCGGTCTAGCAAGAATGATAAACCTGATAGCGTAACATGGGCTGAAAAAGATGCGAAGTACCTAAAAGGAAATGAAGTTCTATTTAAGATCTATCCATGGAAGATGAAGTCGGGCGACTGGGAGGTTGACCCAATAAAAATTCCGGCGGAAGGCCCTTTGGATGGCAGCATTCTGGTTCTTTCTGAAAATTTTGATCTTGATGAACCTAAACAGAGCCAGTTCCGCCAAGTAATTTTTGAACGCACTGTACCGCTACTACAAAAGTCAGTACTTTTTTTCCGCGTGAATCCTCAAAGAAATGTCGGTGTCCAGAAAGAACAGATCGATTCCGATGGCTCATGGATGATCGTTTCTAGTGAAGATATTCATATTACTGACAGCGCTGGAAATAAGGTTCAGGCAAGTTCTCTGAACATACCTTACCGTTTGCGGGAATCCGGTTTCACCCAGGCGGGAATATACACTGTTCAGCTCCCGGTAACGGTTCATCTCGGTGAAAAGTCCTTAGTATTTGAGGGGACTGAAGATCAACAGCAGATCAACCCATTTCTCCGTGGAATTGAAAAAGTTCCAGGACTGTCGGCAGACATTCCCCCGATTTTCCTCTCGCCAAATATCAATTTCTTGTTTTCAATTAACCCTGATTCCCATCACCTTCGGCGAACATGGTTGTTGATTCACCGTAATGGCAAGTTTTTACAATCCATCTTATTAACAAACCTGATGAGCCAGGGCAAGATGAGGATAGATGAAAATCTTTGTGAAGTAGATTTAACGCCGTTTCTTGAGCAATCAGGAGTTTATAGTATTAGCCTCCTGCACAACATGAAGTCGCTGCTTGAAGAGCCGGTTCAATTTGCTTGGTTGCCTGAAGATGTTGAAATCATTGGGCCAAGCCCGGACGATTGTTACTCTCCCCTCAACCCGCTTCAGGTGACCATCGGTGGAGTTTCTGAAGAACAGGTTGTCCCCACTCCTGACGAGAAGAGCAAAATCATCACTGAGGGAAATACAGTGAGGATCGAATGGAAATTGATCAGGAACCCACATTGCCGATTTGATTTATTATGGCAGGGTTCACTGATTCATTTCAAATGGAATATTGATCGGGTTTCAGCCTGGATAGAGGGAGGTGAAGATAAGAGCCAGGTGTTTGAAGACCAAGCAAAAACCGTTATGTTGCAGGTGCGCGGTCGACCGAAAGAGGAATTTTCCTGGATTGTTGGAGAGTTGGGGAAACAGCGATACACACGATTGAACGCCAAAGGTGAGTATCAAGCAAATCTATTGGAAACCGAAGTACGAGATATGCTTTTTGAAGATAATCTAGCGAAGTCTAGCGTTTCAATCGCTATTCGCGGTTATACCTGGAAACTCTTTGATTACTATAGAAAACCGAACGTTGAAATTACCAACGTCAATTATGTGAGGCCTGAGTTAGAAATTTCATTGACACAAGTCCGGAAACTTCGCGGTGCCTATACAATTCAAGTTCGTCATACTTCGAACCAGTCAAAGCCTGAAACCCTATCTGTCATTGAAGTACTCGAAGATACTCTTAATTTTCAGGTGGACTTGAATCCGGGTCAATTTCGGATTGATGTCCTCCTTTTTGATACGCTTATTCACTCTTCTGCCTCATTCCAAGTTGATGAAGAACCAGAACCAATCAAAGAAAACAACACAAAGGTCCAGGTTTTTGATAATTATGGTTCTCCTGAGCATCTTTTCAGAGTAATAACCGCGACAAGCCGGGAACTGCTCAACCGGAGTTATGACAAGCTACTTATAACACCTGCAATTGAACAATTACAACTGATTCATACACCAGATGAATGGCTTACAAATACACGTTGGAACGATGGACTCAAACGTTTATTGCCTTCCTGGGCTGTGCTGATGTACCCACTCAGGTTTACGACTAAGAATCACCGAAGGATTTTACACGTCTTCCCAGAAAAAGTTGCTTATGGTGGAAGAGCAGGTAGAGGATATATCGAATTAAAGCTCGCTGAAGAAAAAATGCGAATTTCTGCCTCCTGGAGGCCAGGGAAAGATCCGGATTATTCCGAATTGTGGATGGGGATCTCTCAAGAACAGAATGTAAAATTTTTCAGCGAATTAGATCAGGACGATTTATGGCCCGCATATCAATGTAGAGACTGCGGAACAATCGTCGCTTCTAAGGATGGTACTTATTTAAAACTTCCACCAAGCTTGGTTCGGTTGCACCTGCATGGCTTTGAGCGAAAACTAAATGAGCAATTTATTGATACAGTTTATGACAATCAGAATATTGTTGAGGTAAGCTTTACACAATATAAAGACAAACCCCTCCAGCACGCTTATTGGGCAAAAGAGGTGGTTTTTAATAATTACATGCAATTCTTAATTGAAGGAAAAATCAGGTCGATTCACGGTGACTTGGAACAACCGATAAATTTATTTAAGAATATTGATTATGGCCTCGCAGTAAGTGACCTCTTTGAGCACCTGCAACTACCAGCAACTCAAAAGTTACTGGAGTATTCGAATGAAATTGACCGATTGGATCAGTTCATCAAAGATGAGTGCCCAAATCAGCCAGCCTTCAACGCAATGCAACGACTGATGAAGTACGTGTATGCAGCGACTAGCCCTTTTAACATTCCTGGGAACGTTTTATCCCTGGCGATGGTGTTACGACTAAAAGCCAATCAGCCTCAGGTTTACAGCAATTTATTGGCCAATCTTGGTATTTCAGAAAGCATTCTGGTGGATATTTTGAGAAATACGGCACAGGGTTGTCCAAAAATGCTCGAATGGTCTATTGCCTGGGCGGAACTTTTTTATGTGCATGCAATTTCATAGGAAAGTAAGGAAGTAATGAACGCAGTAAAAATTACGCAAGCCCTCAAACAAGCTCTGGTTGATTACTTGATGACCACATTTGATGCCAACAAAGACGGTAATGAGCCAGAGTTGGCAAGAAAAATCCGTGAAAGCTTTGAATATCCCAGGGCTTTATTTACAGGTCCGTTCTTGGAATTAATTTATCCATACGTTCGCAACGCAAGTCTAATGGACTTATGTGATCAAGGTGTATTGTCAAAAAAAATATTGTCAATGCCCTGTTTTTCTCTTCCCAAACCTGAACCGATCCCACTTGATGCGCTTCTCTATTTGCATCAAGCGAAGGCGATAAAAAAATTATGTGTCGAGAATAAAAGCATCGTAATTTCTTCAGGAACAGGCAGTGGTAAAACTGAATGTTTTTCAATTCCTATTGTCAACGATTTGCTTGAGGATGATACCCCTGGTGTACGCGCCTTGTTGGTGTACCCTCTTAATGCGCTAGTTAATGACCAGATGGAACGCTTGCGGGTGATGCTGAAAGGCACTTCAATCACTTTCGGGCGCTTCACGAGTGAATTGCCCAACCAGGCTGAGCGAGACGAGCGCTTCCTGCCAAACGAAGTCATTAGCCGCGAAGAAATTCGTATAGAGGGCAAGATTCCTCAGATCCTGATCACAAATTACGCCATGCTGGAATATTTACTCCTCCGCCCCGAGGATTCGATCCTTTTCAGTACAGGTCTATGGAAGTTTCTTGTTCTCGATGAGGCGCATACCTACACCGGCGCTCAGGGAATTGAAGTGGCTATGCTCATCAGGCGTTTAAAACAAAGACTAGAGAAACAACCTGGGGACATGTTATGCATTGCAACTAGCGCGACCTTGGTTAACGATAATCCTGCGGTGGCCGCTGATTTCGCACAGAAACTATTCTGTGAAGATTTACAGGAAGATGATGTAATTTTTGGCGACGAGGATAGGCACCATTTTGATCAGCCTGACCAATCTGCCTCACCGGTTCCGCCTGAAGCATACCTACATCCAGATTTTGAGAAAATGCTAGAAGAAATGCGGAAAACAAATTCGGAAAAAGATGGATTGGAGAAAGAAAAGCCCGATGTTGAAAAGGTTGCCTTATGGATGGCTGAAATCGGAATCATCGATTCTGATGCTCTTTCTCTCGTGGACCGATATCTTGACGATTTACCGGGTTATCTATTTAGCGTTCTCTCTAAAAATGCCAACCTTGTGCAATTACGGAATTGGATGATCCAACAGGATCATCCCGTACTCTTTGATGATGCCGCACGTTTTATTTTTCCGGGCTTTGACCAGCAAGATCAAACAAAGGCCCTTTATCGTTTGATTGAAATCGGTGCAGTTGCTAGGCCTGCTCCAAATCAACTGCCGTTGCTACCGGCTAAATATCATATTTTTGCTCGCCCACCGCAAGGAACCTGGACTTGTTTAAATCCGCGCTGTACGGGAAAAGATCCAGCCACGAACACAAAGTGGTCACGCTTATATAGCAATCCCACCAACTTTTGTGAAAACTGTGGTGCCCAGGTGTATCCCATCTACCTTTGTCGTGAATGCGGTCAGGTATATATCGCTACCCACTTCCGAACACATAGCAGTGAATATTTGCCCGCAGTAGAACAATTGGTGGAAGGGAATGAAAAACGGTATTTTACCTGGTCACCTGTTGAAGAAAATATCGTCCTGGCAGACAATGTGGATGTTGATAATGGTAATGAAGAGGACCAAGAAAATTCATCTACCCTATCTAAATTTCATCAGAATGAAGTCCATGTTTGTTTGAACTGTGGAAAATTAACGACACACTGTAATTGCCAAAATCGTATCTCTTCTATTCCACTTTTTGATATTGAGCAGAAGATCATTAAATCTAGAAAAGGTCAACAGGTAGAACAGTTGGCTCCGACAACTGATCTACAGGAGTGTCCAAGATGCCGTTCTAAGTCGAAAAACGAAACAGAAATCGTCACCCCGATTACAATCCGCGGTACTGGGCCTCTTGCAAACTTAACATACGAGCTTTATCGCCAACTGCCCACCGCCACGGATTTGAAAAAGAAATCACTCCCCGGAGAAGGTCGCAAACTACTTACCTTTTATGACAGCCGGCAAGGAGCGGCTCGGTTTGCAGCATTTTTACAAGATGTATCCAATAAGCAAAATTATCGCCACATTATCCCCCAAGCAATTGAACAATGCCTGCAACCTGATGAATGGGGTGATAATACCGCACCTAACTTGTTTACCTTGAGTAAAAAAAGTGGTGAAATTGCATGGAAAAAAGGCATTATTCAAAATGACTCCGAATCCGATTATTGGCGGTCCACCTCAGCATCATTTTCGGTCGACCAACGAAAATCAGCATCCATATGGATGGCCAAAATAATTCTTGGAGAGTTTACGACGGGTCGGAGAAGCAGACAATCATTAGAGTCTATGGGACTGGTAGGGGTGTCCTATTTCCAAAAGGATGATCTGCCGGACTTTGAAAGTTTAGGAAAAATAATCGGATTGTCCAATGATCAGTCCTCGGCACTGGTTGGTCACCTTTTGGATGACCTTCGATTTCGAAAGGCAGTTAAATTACCTACTGGCATTCTTCCTGACGATCCAGAGTTTGGAACTAACAAGGGAAATCCGCACTTCATTCGTCAGGGAAAACCACGTTCGGGGGAAGAACGCTGGATCGGAGACACTCCCCGACAGCTCAGGCGGCAATACGTCCAACGGGTTCTGGAGATTAATCGGATGGATTCCTCCGACGAAAGCGTAGTAAAAACCCTTACAGCTATCTGGGACTGGTTGATTGAAGTCGATGGATTGCTTATCGGTTCTTCGACAGAAGGTTTTCAACTTGATCCAAATCATTTTTATTTCGATAGTCATCAGAAATGGTGTCGATGTAAAAAGTGCCAGCGATTATCCTATCGCGGAACAATGATGCCCTGCCCTTATCCACACTGTGGTGGCGAATTTGAGCCTGTGGATATCACCTCTGCTCAAAGCCAAAATTACTATTACAACTTATTTCACCAGCCGCTTATTCCCATTCGAGTTGAAGAGCACACGGCTCAACTCGACTCCGAGAAAGGGAAAGATTACCAGGATTACTTTAAAGCAGGATATATCAATGCCTTGAGCTGCTCAACCACCTTTGAAATGGGCATTGATCTGGGGGATTTGCAGGCAGTAGCCATGAGCAATGTGCCGCCAACGGTAGCAAACTACCGTCAGAGAGCTGGGCGTGCAGGACGTCGCACCAGTGGAACAGCCTTTATATTGACTTGGGCTTCAGATCGGCCTCACGATCAGGCATATTATGATGCCCCAATTGAAATCATTAGCGGCCGGGTGACGGTTCCTAATATCATGTTGGAAAATGAATTGATCTTACACCGGCATGTAAATGCAATCTTACTCAGTCAGTTCCTTCGATACAGAAAGAGACAAGGGATTGACATTGAAAGGCTCTCGTTCTGCGGAGATTTTTTTGATAATAACCTATCCGAAGAACCTCATTCTGCCTTTTTACAAGAATGGATTGATTCAGAGCGTGACGAAATCAAGAATCAATTACAAAAATATGCTCGTTTACTGCCTGAGGACTTGAAGCCGCTGGTTGATAATGGCATCGATCACTTTTTGACCGACTTACGAAGGCTAAATGATGAACATTATCAACCCATCACACGTTATTATCGGGAGCAAATTCAACAATTTGCAGATCAACTTGGTAATACAGCATTGAATTCCCAGACAAGTCAAGAAGTTGAAAGTCAACAAAGATATTATAGAAATTTGCTGGATCGGATGAGAGGATCGAAGGGGAGAAAATCCGGATATTTAATCGATTACCTAAGCAGCAATGGGGTTTTACCGAGTTATTCATTCCCACTTCACACTGTTGAACTTTTACTTCCCAAAGAAGCAAGGTTGAGTGAGCATTTGCGTTTGGAGCGCGACTTGCGCCAGGCAATAAATGAATATGCACCGGGATCAGAAATCGTAGCTGATAAAAAAATCTGGCGAAGCCTTAGGCCAATCTTTTGGAAAGATACCCCAAGAATGCTTGAGTATCGAATCTGTGAACACTGTCATCACCTAGATATCAGCAACGATGCTGGGGTATCACTGCCACAGACAGAGGGTGATTGCCCTGTTTGTCACGAGCCGCTGGGGCCAAAATCCAAAATTCGCAAATTTGTTGAACCAGATGGCTTTATTGCAGACCCAAAGAGTGGGAAACCGGCCAGGCAATACGTAAACATCGAACCAAATCAGATGCGTTCTGCATTAATCCCTGAGCAAAATCTTGAGGAAGAGGAGCAGAGTAAATTTATTTATCTGGCATACAATCAGAAAGGGAAACTTCTATATGTGAACGAAGGTAAGTTCGGCAAAGGTTTTGTATTTCCGATTCAGGCTTTTTCCCTGTTTTCGGATGTTGGACAAAAAGAAAAGCTTTCTCTTGGCCATATTCAAACCACGAATACACTCCATATTCGTTTTGTGGGTCATGAATATATCCAGATTCCCTCCCCGAGCGACCAATCTTTCTGGCTGTCCTTGTTATATGCCATTATTCATGGTGCTAGCCATTGCCTACAAATTGAACGTCGAGATATTGATGGCGTTCTATTCCCACGAATTTCAGGAGGTTCGTGGGAACAAACCATCGTTCTTTATGACAATGTTCCTGGTGGAGCTGGTCATGTAAAAAGCATCCAGGAAAACCTCATTGCTGTCTTGGAGGAAGCACGCCGGATATTAAATTGCAATGACTGTGCACCCGATACCAGCTGTTATCATTGTTTGCGAGATTACAATAATCAATTCTTCCATCAGTACCTAAAAAGAGAATCCGCTCTAGAGTTCCTGGATTTATTGATTGCCAGCTTAAAACCACTTGAAATTGGCGTTCCAGGGGCAGTCAGAGTTATAACTTCAGATCCAGCAAACTGGCTGTTCGAGAAAATCCGATATGCAAAACAATCGATTGTAATTGCGGTTCCAAAATTGGATTTACGCCACCCAATGGGAGAAAATTATACTTGGCTTGATACACTTGGAGATCTTCTCAAAAAAAGATGTGATGTCAATTTATATCTTCAATATCTGCCGGAACAAACTCCAGAAGGGTACAGTCTGGCAGCTCACTTACAGGTTTTAATGAGTAAGGGTCTTAAAGTTTGGAAAATAGCACAACTTCCAGAATGGCAAGTCATCGTTGATCACAATCACCCGGAGGCAAGAATTATTCGCAGTGAGGGTGAACACAATATTATTGTGCTGCAGAATCAGATCGGTACTAAACAATTATTATCGTCTACAAACCATGAAGCGGTGATGAAAATCACAAGTGATTGGAACAAATTACATAAGACTCCAGTTAATGAAGCCGATCTAAACCCTCCACAGTATGTGAAAGTTATTAATGTTAGAGCTGCTGCAAGGTCTGAGATTAATGAGCAGATCCTCTTTGCTAGTTTTTTTGCTAAACCATGTAAGAAGATGTTGGTTCATGATCCATATCTTTTTGACCGAGAACACATCGTCAATCGGCTAGGGAAATACTTATCAATGGCATCCCAACATAATATCATGGACGAAGTGATTGTTCATACAAAGAAAGCGCCAGATAGTAGAGAACAGGAAAAAGCTGAACAAGAATTGACCAGTAAATTTAATTGCTCAATAAGATTTAAGCATACAGCAGAGCATGATCGTTATATCGAAATAACTCGCCTAAATGGAGAACAAGCCAGAATAATTCTTGGTCGAGGTCTAGATTTTATCCAACCAGATGGTTCAACAAAAACCACTTACATCGTAATTCAAGATCCTGTGATGTAGGAAGGATAATCAAATCATGTGTAGAGCTACCGTTTTATATTTGACAATAAATGTGATTGTCCTATCCATACTATCTTGATTAAAGAATTCAGATTATTTCAATCATCGTCCTCCGGGTCACGAAAAAACTACTACTTGACCCTGTCATAAAAAGTCGCTATCATACGTCTAATAACTCGTAACCAAAGATCCTCCGGCCTCTTCAGAAGAGCGTCCCTCAGGCCAGGCTAAAATGTGGAGCCTGAGTGAAAATCGTTCCGAAACCAGGAAAATCTCTCATAACCCGGAGGTCAGTGGTTCGAATCCACTCCCCGCTACTAAAGTCAAACCAGAGTCCGTAGGGCTCTGGTTTTTCGTTAGCCTGGCGCACAGCGGTAGACATTTTTCCAAAAATGGAGGAATTCGCCGAAGGCGTGAACCGCAGTTCGCCGGGCTTGTCAATTGCAAAATCCATCGACGGCTTCCTAAAATTCAAAACAGCAGAGGGGTTAAGCCAACGCACAATTGCCTCCTACGAATACATGCTCAACCATTGGTTGAAATACATTGGAGATCGGAGTGTTTCTGAAATCCAGGCTTCCGACCTTACTGGTTACATGGCCTGGCTGCGCACCGAGTACAAGCCGGTGCGCTTCAATGGTAGTAAAGAGCCATTGTCCGCCAAGTCCATTCGCAATGTGTGGGTGACGTTTCGATCCTTTTTCCGCTGGCTGCATGTGGAGTTCAAGTACACCAACCCTGCTATTGAAATCACTGCTCCTAAATTTCAGACGCATCCCGTTGAAACTTTTACCAAAGAAGACGTTGAAAAGATTCTGAAGGCATGTGTCTTTTCTCGGGAATCTCAAACCGAGGAGAGAAAAAAATTTATCATGCGGCGACCGAGTGCCAATCGCGATCAGGCGATTGTGTTGATGTTGCTGGATACTGGATTGCGAGCAACTGAGTTGTGTTCTCTGATCATCAACGATGTGGATCTCAAGACCGGAAAGGTCACCATCCGTCACGGAGTGGCAGGTGGCGCGAAAGGCGGTAAAGGACGCACTGTGTACCTGGGTAAAGTTGCGCGAAAAGCGGTTTGGCGTTATCTTGCCAGCCGAGAAGACGGGGACGATCCCGACGCCCCCCTCTTCATCAGCCATGCGGATCGAGCGTTCAACAAGGACAGTTTGCGTGTCTTGATCAATCGGTTGGGAGACCGGGCAGAAATCAAGAAAGCTTATCCGCATAAATTCAGGCATACCTTCGCAATCACCTACCTGCGCTCTGGAGGAGATGTTTTTACCCTCCAATCGCTTCTGGGTCATGGATCGCTGGATATGGTACGCCACTATGCCCAGATAGCCGAAGTGGATGTGGAGCAAGCGCATCGCAAAGCCAGCCCAGCTGATAACATGCGTCTGTAACCAAGAAATCTTCATTGAGCCAACTTTCCTGCGATAAACATCAATGCCTTTTTCTGGCTTTCTCGATCAAGCTTATTAAGGAAGACCTCAAGGTCATCACCCGGCGTGGACGTTGCCTTTCCTGACAGACCTGCAATGCGCTCTTGAACATCGGAAGATAACATGGGAGCGTAAGTGCTGTCAGTGATCTCGATACTCTCGTGCATCAGGTTCATGGAAACCGCTTTGTAATCCGCCATAGTCTGAGCATGAAGTAACCCGTAGACGGCGTGTCCATGCCGGAATTTATGAGGTGATTTGAATTCAAGGTTCGCCGAGGAAAACAATAACTCCAAGCGTTTTTGAAGCGCTTGAGAACGTGTCTTTCCAGGTTCATCCTGTGAAAGAAATTGATCTCCCCAGGAATGTGCGATCGGTGCATACCAGGGATTTGAGCCAGGAAGTGACTTACGAACGAATTCATCCCATTGGCGGACCGGCGCAAGAATTTCAGGAATGTTCAACAGAAAAGTAGTCGCCTTCTTTCCATTCTTGGTATGAACGCCCAGTTCTGGCCATTGGCGAAGTCTCAGATTTTCAAGGTCAACCGCCTCAATCGGCAATGTGGTAAAGGCACTGGCACGCATGCCTGAAAGGAAGAGCATGGCAGCAGCTGCCTTGTCGCGTAACAAGGCCAGGTTATTTTCGGGTACAGGGATATTGATTAATTTTTGTACCTCATCCAGAGAAACAAAAACATTCTCTGAAGATAACTGCGGTTGGCGAGGTCGCCGCAGAGTATCAATCCACGAAATAGGAAGATTGTTCATTTCACGAGGATATGTAACCTTAGCCCAACGAAAAAAGCGTTTACTTGAGTCAATGATCTTCTTTTGGGATGCGCTGGCCAGGGTTCCTTTTCCTTCCTTACCTGGTAATGAAGATAGATAGGACGGAAGGGTCGGGCGAATTGTCTGCACCTGGCGGAAATTCTGATCATCCGCCCATATCAATAGATGACGCAAATAGAAGCGATAGCGTTCAACGGAGGCTTGGTTCAACTGCAGAACTTCCTCGAGGTACTTGAGATGTTCTTTGACCTTAAGATAGTTCTGGCGTTCGATCACGATGAGCTCCACGATTAATAACGGCACCACAATTTGCACAAGTCCCTTTGATTAAGACCAGGTTTCCCTTGATCGGTTGAATCTGGGGAGAAAGTAATTTGGATACCTGGTTACAACGCAAACAATAGGCTTCATCGTCATTAAGCTTATTGGTTACTTTAGGTTTACGTTGGTTGTTGACCCATCTTCCAAACTCTTCCCCGTTGATCCAGATCCTGTTACGGTTGTCTCTTTGGTGGGGAACATCTATCTGTAACCAATCCCGCAATGTGCTTTCAGCAATATCTAGTTCTTCACAAATTTCACGCGGGGTATACAACATCGGCAATAACCCTGGTGCTTTAATAATGACGTTATGCGGTAATTTTGTCCGGTGAATTCTTACTTCCATCCAACGATACTCCTAAGAAATAGTGTTTTTTAGTTTATCCATACATCAGCAGGTCATCCAACCCGAAATCGTTGACAGTATTTCCAAAAGCTTGTTTGATCTGAAGGATATCTTCTGGAATTACGCCGGCATTTTGATTTTCGCCTAAGCCCGTGCGAATTTTTCTGATTGAGTCAGTCAATTGGCTGACCAGTTTATTGGCGCGTTTGGCTTCGCGTCGCACGGTGTTCCAATCACCAGTTGATTTTGGTAACGGGATCTCAGTCACATCGCTTGTCATCTGTGCAAACTCATCTTCATTTGTCAGTACCCTGTTCGCCATGCAGCGAGCCTCAAATCGTCTCAGACTGCTATGGATCTCGTCTACGTGATCTTCAATATCAAGGGTTTCCAACTGTTCAAGTGATAAATCCGAAAGCTGACATACATACCCGAATAAGCGGGTTAGGTCTTCTTGAATGGTTTCAAGCTGCGAGACAAGCCTGGTATTCTGCGTTTTGACTGATTTTGTCAGTAAGCATGTGTTCATTGGCGATCCTTTCCAAAAGAGTTACGAGTAGGATAACACCCAGGCTGCGCTACCTCAATCTATTAATTTCGATAGGGTATTTGCCTTGATACCTATCGAAATTGATATATAGATTTTTCCTTCTTCTACTTGCACAATAAGATAATCTCGCCTATAATTTTACTGGACAAATGTTCTAATATAAACCCTCAAATTTTCTACTGCTACCTCACTTGCGCATACGACTCTAGAATGACCAACTCCCACCTATACCATCAACTACAAGGTCCTCTCTGGAAAGATATGTGCTTTCTCAGGGGGGATTTATGCGTTATGAGCCATTATTTCAGGTCAACTTAGGGGAGGATTTCTTCGATGCCATCCATTGTGGTTATCAATGATGAAGGATCTGTTCTTTACCAAAATGTAGTCGAAGATGTTCAGGATTTGGTAAAGATCATCCGGGATGGCAGGAATGTGCCTGGTTACGCTTTGGATGATTGCCCAGAAGTGCAGGTTAATGGCTTGATTGTTCTCGCGGGTCAGCCACCTAAACCGAAAAGAAAAGTGCCGGCCTTATCAGAGCGGCAGATCAGCGTTTTGCAATTATTGGCGAGGGCATATACGCCAGAGCAAATTGCGCTAAAACTAGGGTTAACCGAAGCTACCATTCGATTACATATAAGTGCTTTGAAAAAGAAATTTGGCACGGATAGCCGTGACCAGATGATGGCGATGGCGGGTCAATTAGGATTGTGCGATCCTTTTGGAACAAGCACGGTCCATGATCAACAGGAGGATCAGGTAAGGTCAAGATGATCTGATGAAATGAAGGGGGATTCGTTGTCAGATTGAAGAAAATATTATATGATTAGAGGCGAACATATTTTTCATATTCCACATCGTAATCCTTGAAAAGTAAAGCCACATGTCCAACTTTCCGGCCTGGTTTAACAGAGCGTACAAACGATGGAGCCGATCCCAGGCGGGTGAGGAAGATTTCATAGCCTTTTGTAATCTATTAGGCTATCCACCTTCCAAAGTATTAGGTTGGATGCATGGTGAGTTTTTACCTGAAGGACCAGAAATTCTGAGCATTGCGGGGACACTTGGAGCAGAGGCTTATTCAACCATTGGTCTTCCTGCAGTGGAGCCTGAATTAATGAAGATTTATCATGCCTTCTCTCATTTGCACGGCGAGTTCCGAAGTCGTCTGGCTCAGGCACTTTGGGAAGCCGAAAAGGAAATGAATGAGAAGGGGATCTCAGCTAGTTCACCGGATGCAGGTGAAATACTCAGTGCTGCATTTACCAAATGGGGTATTGCGCCAAACCCAAAGCAATAATCCCGATTTTCATAGCTTATTTGATTAACAACCATCAATAATGAGTATATAATTTCTTTATACTCATTCTTTTGATTTAAAAGAAGGTACTATGGACGATTTTCCACAAGTACTAACGATTGAAGAAGCATCAAAATACCTTCGCATACCTCTATCCACACTTTATAAACTTGCGCAGGATGGAAAAATACCATGCCAAAAAGTTGGAAGGCATTGGCGATTTAGAAAAGAAAGGATAGATAACTGGTTGGATGATACGATAGCCAAATCAAAAAAACAAACTCCGATTAACAACGAGGAGCAACATGGATGTTGAATTAGTCGAAAGGCTCGCAAAGTTAAGATTAATCATTGGGTATCTTGGGGAACGGGAACAGTATAGTTGGTGGCAGAGTTCGTTTTTTACACAAGGAAGTAATGCTTTCCTTTCTCCGCTTTTTAGCAGAACGCAAGTCTTAGCTCAATGTAATGGCGTAACGCATGCCGCAGCTTTAGTGCATGACGAGCGGATTGGCATAGGTCATGTTTATCATCTATTTCGACTACCAGAAGAGATTGAGCAAGGAATCCACCGATCGCTCCATGAGCCGGTTTTGTTCCAATCAGTTCAAAAGAATATTACCAAATCAGAAATAGCTTTGGATTTCTTGCGAAAGTTAACTGGATCTCAATTACCAACTGAGGTCGGTCCAATCCGAGTTGGAAAAATCGTGGCGCTGCGTGACATAAATTCTTGGCAGAAAGTAGCCGGCGCGTACTTGTATGGTTTTGAACAAGATACCATGATCTGCCCTTATTTTTCAGATCCCTTATGACAACTACTTCCTACTCTTCAATGCTTAATGCCGGTATAGGTATGATAGATGCGACTCGCACAATGCTCAATTTGTGGCAGCCTGGGATGAGTGGTGTTGATCTTTATAAAGCTGCACTAGAATCGGGATTGTTCCCCAATATTACTGCGCGACGCCTACAGAATTTTATCAAGGAATGTTTCGGCCCCCGATATTTGGTGAATAAAGGCGGTCCATCGAAAATACTTAAGACAATTGAATCTACTTTCTCAAGCCGAGAATTTAATCAATTACTGTTTATATACACTTGCCGTGAAAGTCGAATTCTTAATGATTTTGTTCGGGATGTATATTGGGGTGCATATAGTTCAGGTAGAGAAACAATTTCAAACGAAGATGCTCTTCTTTTTGTAATTCGAGCCAATCAAGATGGAAAAACAGTTAAACCATGGTCAGAAATTACGCTGTCAAAAGTAGCTGGATACTTAACGGCTTCATGTGCAGATTTTGGTTTGCTGGAAAATGGCCAAAGGAGCATCCGGAAAATACTACCATTTCGAATTGAATCGAGGTTAGGTATTCTCCTGGCTTATGATCTTCATTTTTCCGGCTATGGTGATAATAGCGTACTTAGCCATTCGGATTGGGGATTATTTGGTTTGGATCGAAGTGATGTGTTGAATGAGTTAAAACAGCTAGCCTTAAAAGGTTGGTTTATTATTCAATCCGCTGGGGATGTGACTCGTATAGGCTGGCAATACCAGAGTATGGAGGAAGTAATCGATGCCCTCAATAAGAGATAACTTCGACGAATTAATGGAACGTGTTCGATCTGGTCGAGAATTAGGACACGCCAGTTTTGAACCGATCTATTATTTAATTTTCCATCCCAAGGAAATTCTGGATGTGAAGAGGAGCCTGCCAGCCTGGATCGCTAAACTGCGCAATGATGGTTGGGACGTTGAGCAATTTTCTATCGCCCAGGAAATTCGTTCCATATTGGACAATGCGCCGATGATGAAAATATGGCTGATCGCGGATAAAAAATCGCCTCTCCAGTGGGATAAAGCTAATCAATCTTTGGCCAATGCCATTACAAATGGCTCGTTAAAAAGCCGATTAGAGGCTAAGCTGGAACAGATGAAAGGGAAAAAGAGCACGATTATTCTTGTCACAGATCTCGAAGCGCTTCATCCTTATACTCGAATTGGCGCAATCGAGAGTCAACTGTACGGGAAATTCTATGTGCCTACAGTGTTTTTTTACCCGGGTGAACGCACCGGAAAGACGCGATTGAAATTCCTGGGTTTTTATCCAGAAGATGGCAATTATCGCTCCGTTCATATCGGCGGCTAAAAAGGAGTATCAGGGGCAATGCAGATAAAAACATTATTTGATCCATCGAAAGACATCTACCGTAATATCGAAAAGGTGATTACCTATAACGCTTCGCAAGAAGTTCGCCTAAAAGCGGAAATCACCGAATACATTGTTACTGAAAGCATCGAAGATCAGTTCGAACGGTTGCTGACCAAAATGCAACAGGCAATGGATAGCGGCGGCGAGAATGAGGTAGGTGTATGGGTTTCTGGCTTCTATGGTTCTGGTAAGTCGTCCTTCACGAAATATCTTGGCTTAGCATTAGACCAGAGCGTGCAAATTGAAGGGACGCGGTTCTTGAAATATTTACAAGACCGCATGAACAAACCGCAGACGAGAGCGTTGTTATCTACGGTGGCTAATCGGTTTCCTGTAGCGGTTGTTCTTCTCGATCTGGCAAGTGAAATGCTGGCCGGCGCAACGATGGAGGAAGTTTCAACCGTTCTGTATTATAAAGTTCTGCAGTGGGCTGGCTATTCGCGAAATTTAAAGGTAGCAGCTTTTGAAAGACGGTTGAAAAAAGATAACCGGTATGAGGAGTTCACAAGCAGGATTCAAAATGACCTTGGTGTTTCCTGGAAAGAGGTTCAAAACGATCCTTTAGTGATTGATAGCCTGATTCCCGAAATCGCGCACGACCTTTATCCCCAGTTATTCAAAACAGCCAGTGCCTTTAATACCGAAACCACCGATTTCGTCCGTTTTGAAAATGAACGTGTCAAAGAAATGATTGATATCGTTCATGAGGCAACGGGAAAAGAATACATTGTTTTTATCATTGATGAAGTAGGTCAATATGTCAGCTCACGTCCAAATCTGATCTTGAATCTGGATGGGCTGGCAAAGAACCTGAAGAATATCGGCAATGGTAAAGTGTGGATCCTCGGAACTGCACAGCAAACCCTTACCGAAGATGATCCACGCGCATCTTTAAACTCACCTGAATTGTATAAACTTAAGGATCGTTTTCCAATCCAGATCGACCTTGAATCCAGCGATATCCGCGAAATTTGCTACCGCCGTTTATTGGGTAAATCACCGGATGGGGAAAAGACTCTTGGCGCATTATTCGAAAAACATGGTCAGGAATTACGATTTAATACTAAACTCGAAGATGCCAAATATTACGACGCAGACTTCGATAAGGTTACATTCACTAATCTCTATCCTTTTTTACCGGCTCATTTTGATATCTTGCTGCACCTTTTAGGCGCTCTGGCGAAATCTACAGGCGGAATTGGACTTCGCTCAGCTATTAAAGTGATCCAGGATATTCTTATCGAAGGCCCGGATGGTCAACCACCTGTAGCGAACCAACCTACCGGTTGGCTGGCCACAACGGTTACATTATACGATGCACTTGAAAAAGACATTCGCCGTGCTGCTCCATCCATTCATAAAGCAGTTGCAAAGGCGCTCATTCGCTTCCCCGATTCGGCGATTCATCAGGAAATCGCCAAAACAGTAGCAATTCTTCAAATATTGGGGAACATGCCAGTAACGGTCCAAAATATTGCCGGACTTACTCATCCAACGGTTAATGCAGCATCCCGCCATGATGAGGTCGAATCGGCCGTCAAGGATCTCATTTCTGATGGATTTGTTCCCTTCGGTGAGAAAGATGGGAATCTGTGCTTTTTCAGTGAAAAGATTAATGACATCGATCAGGAACGGGCGCAAATTCCATTACGTTCGATTGAAACCCGGCGGATTCAAAATGAGGGGTTGCGAGAGGTCTTCAGCCCGCTTCCATCTGTCCGGCTGCACAACACCCTCTCGGTAACATCTGGATTGAAATCATCCGCTGGGTCCATCCTGGCTAATCTTGCTGGTGAGAAAGAAACGATTCAAACAATGGTGGAATTTGTCGCCCCAGAGGATTATGAAGAATCCCGTACCCGCCTGGTTGAGGAATCTCGTCAGCGTAGTTCGCAATACACGATCTATTTATTGGGAAGAACTGTTAGCGAGATCAACGATCTGGTATCCGAGATTTATAGAAGCCGTGAAATTGTTCAACGATACCGCAATGACCCAGATCAGGAAGTTAAAGAATATTGTTCAGCCCAGACCGACCGCGCAAATGTTTTAACCGGAGACTTGGAGCATTTGTTGAAAAACTGCTTAAGCCAGGGATCCTTTATCTTCCGAGGTCAGGTGACAGCAGCAGACAGTCTGGATCATGACCTGGTTGAAGCTGCGAAAAAGCATTTAAGCACAGTGGCTGAACAAGTCTTTGATCGATACAATGAGGCGCCCGTCAGAGCAGATACGAATATTGCCGAAAAATTCTTGAAAGCCGGCAATTTAAAGGCGATTGACTCAAATATCGACCCGTTGTCTCTCGTCCAGGTGGTAGGTGGTACCCCTCGCATCAATACCAATCATAAAGCGCTGATCAGCATTCGAGATTTCATCGACCGCAATGGATCAGTGGATGGTAAACGCTTGACAGACTATTTTACAGATGCTCCCTTTGGTTGGTCTCCAGACACACTACGTTACCTGGTGGCAGCTCTATTGGTTAATGGAGAGGTTAAGCTCAAAATCTCTGGGCGGGAAATCAAAGTTAATGGTCAGCAGGCAATCGAGGGTCTGCGCACCAATAATTCATTCAAAACTGTAGGAATCGCACTTCGCGACGGCCAGCTTCCACCTGAGGTGCTCGCGCGCGCGGCACAACGCCTGACCGATCTGACCGGGGAAACGGCCATTCCTTTGGAACAGGAAATTAGCAAACTAGCAGCAAAACATTTCCCACAACTACAGCAGAATTATGGACCATTGATTTCTAAATTAGAAAACTTGGGGCTGCCGGGGGTGGAGCGCATTCGTGAATTAACCGAAAATTTGAAAGAAATTTTGGAAACTGATGCCTCGGACGTTCCGCAGCGGTTGGGGAGTGAAGAATCTTCGCTTTATACTAGCCTGAAGTGGGCAGCCGATGTAACCCTGGCGTTTAAAAACGGTCTTGAGGTTACTATTCGTGACCTACGGGAACATTGGAATGAGATCAAATCGCTCCCAGAATCGGGAATTCCAGGTCAACTAAAAGAAGATGTTGAGGAAGCTCTTTCACAAATCAGCGAGCGTCTCGGGCAAGATAATTTCTACCAACACAACGCCGATTTAAGTTCCACCCTGACATCGATCAAAACCCACCTGCGAGATGCAGTGGTTCAGATGATGGAAGAGCAGAATGAGAGAATCCGGACCGCTCAGGCACAACTGCAGCACCTTTACGAATGGGACGAGCTGACCCACGAAGAGCAGTCCAATACTCTAGCGCAATTAGACGGTTTGATAAAGAAAGCCAGCCTGGATATAAATGGCCTGAAAGCGCTGCTGGGTCAGGGCTATGCAATTCAACATTTGGCGGAAGCACTCAAGCAGAAGGTGGTTGATTTGTGCCACGACCGTCAAATGGAACGCCGGAAGGTCAAAGATGGCGAGAAATTTACAGATACTCTCCAGATGCCGCCCAATCTCACCAGCGTCAAGGAATTGGACGATCTGATCGAACAAATGCAAGCCATAAGGGCAAAGATCGCCTCTTATAACCACATCGAAGTAACCATCGAGCTCAAGGACTGATCTATTATGGCATTTGATCAAACAACCCGTAATCGCCTGGCGCGTTTTGTTAGCGATGCTCGTGTACTGTTGACTGGAGAATTTACACGACAGTTACAGCATGAATATGGGATTGACCCGGTCAGTGGAGAAGTTACACCTATCGAAAGATTGACTGCGCTAGATGACCGCAAACGTGAGACGGCGCGGATATTACGCGAAACCCTGGATTACTATCTGGCGGGTGTGAACCCCTTGCCCTCTGGGAGAGCGGCAGGGGTGAGGGAAACTTTGGATCGCATAGTGCGTGAACAGGCGTTTACCATCCTCAACCGGCTGTGTGCATTTCGCATGTCAGAAGCACGCGGGTTGGTTTTAGAATCGATTGCCAACGGATACCAATCGAAAGGTTTTCAACTTTATACCCGCCTGGCGGGCAGCGCCCTGGGTGAGATGGGTGAAGCCTATCGCATGTACCTCTTCAGTTTGATGGATGAATTTGCCGTCGATCTGCCGGTTCTGTTTGACCGATTTAGCCCGCAGGGACGGCTCTTTCCTCGCGAAACTGCTTTGCTTAAACTATTGGAACTGATTAACGATCCAGAGATCGATCCGTTATGGACCGAGGATGAGACGATTGGCTGGATTTACCAGTATTTCAATAGCAAAGAGGAGCGTAAAGCCATGCGTGATGCTTCGCAGGCACCACGCAACAGCCGTGAGCTGGCGGTACGCAACCAGTTTTTTACGCCACGCTACGTGGTGGAATTTCTGACCGATAACACCCTGGGGCGCATCTGGTACGAGATGACTAAAGGCGAGACGGCGCTAATAGATAGCTGCCGCTACCTGGTACGGCGAAAGCACGCTTTTTTCCTGGCTGAGGGGCAGACTGCGCCCAAGCCGTTCCTGCCGGAGCAGCTGCATGAAACCGACCCTGACCTTGCCCATGAAATGTGGCTGCCCCCCAACGATCAGATTACTGACCTGAACATCATTTTCCTCTATGGGTTGACTGCCGACGGGTACGATTATGCCAGGAAACAATGGGGGATCGAATGCGGCGACCTCGCTAACAAGAAATTGAAACAGTATCACGAAAGCGGGAAATGGGAAGGAACTTTCGATGAATTGCGCTGCTGCCTGTTCTTTGAACAGCGCAGGTATCACCATTTTGGTGAAGGTCCCGAGGGCGATAACGCGAAAGCCATTCTGGATTTGTACCGGGCGACTTGTGAGCGCTGGAACCTCGAAGTCGAGTTCATCCCCCACCGGCCGTTGAAGGACCCACGCGAGATCAAGATGCTCGACCCGGCCTGCGGCTCGATGCACTTTGGGCTGTATGCCTTCGATCTCTTTGAGCAGATTTACGCCGAAGCTTGGGAGCTGGAAGAGCGTCTGGGAGAAGACGCCTTACAGCGCCTGGCGGATCTCGATCCCTTACACAAAACGTATTCAGACAAAGATGCCTATTTACGTGATATATCTCGTTTAATTATCGAGCGCAACGTTCACGGTGTAGATATTGACCCACGCGCGGTACAGATTGCAGGACTGAGCCTATGGCTTCGTGCCCAGAAGAGTTGGCAAACACAGAGGCTGTGCCCCAGCGAACGCCCTCAGATCCGAAAATCCAACGTGGTGTGTGCCGAACCCATGCCTGGCGACCGGCAGATGCTGGAGGAATTTTTGGGTACCTTGCAGGGCGAAAGGTTGGAAGCACTGATGCGCAAAGCCTGGTATGTGCCTGCTGATAAGAAAGTACGTGCTACACCACAAATGGCGGAGGCCTTGACTAAACTAGTGCGCGCGGTATGGCAGGAGATGGAACTGGCGGGGGAAGCCGGCAGTTTGTTGAAAATTGAGGAAACACTGCGGGATGCAATTTCTATAGCTCGAAAAGAATCGGAGGAAAAATCCCCACTTTTCCGAGTGTTGGACTATGGCTTGACCGAACCCCCGAAAGAGAAATATGTGCAGGTGGTATCTAGCGAAGAACAGGATTTCTTTTATCGAGCCGAAGGACTTGTACTGGTAGCACTAGGAGAATATGCAGAACGTACTGAAAACGGTGAGGGATATAGGCGGCGTTTGTTTGTTGGAGATGTATCACAAGGATTTAAATTTATCAATTTGTCCAGAAAAATGTTTGATATTGTGTTAATGAATCCACCTTTTGGTAAACCGTCAAGCTCTTCAATATCATTATTAAAAAAGCAATATGCAGATGATTGGAAAGATATTTACGCTGCTTTTATAAAAAGAATGCAATCAAAACTTGATGAAAACGGAATGGTTGGCGCAATAACATCTCTCCTTTATTTATATTCAAAACAACTTCGTGAACTCCGGAAAAATATAATTACCAAAAATGCTCTCTTAATTATTGTGGAACTTGGATCCGGTGTTCTTGATGATGCGGCGGTCGAAACAGCTTTATCAGTATTTGTCAACAACGGTACCCCCACTACTAATTATCTAGATCTGTTCAATATAATTCAAAAGGATTCTTCTTTACTCGTTGCGTGTCAACAAAAACAATTTACTCTACATAATTTGGATTTTTTTGAGAATATATATGGGTGGCCTTTGTGTCTACACATGAATTCAAATCTTCTTCATTTATGGAAAGAACAAGAAAGGCTCGAGCCAGACTTGGCTGAAGTTGTTGCTGGAAATCATACTTTTGATGATTTTAGATTTCTACGACTTCGCAATGAGGTTTCACCTGAATCTCTTAATAAAATTTGGTTTTCCTATGAAAAAGGCGGAGAGTACCAACCTCTTATTTCGCCGACTAATTTGGTATTCAACTGGTCAAACAATGGTGCTGAACCCCGTAGTTTTCAAATAGGTTTATATGGTACGGATGGACAAATTATTCAAAGTATATCAAAGTGGTTTCGACCTGGTTTGACTTATCCAAGGGTAAATCTATCGTTTAGCCCCAAGATTCTACCTTCTCAATGTATTTTTTCAGAAAAGGGAATGTCAATTTTCTTAGCAGATCAGAACAATATTTACGCACTTTTAGGGTTATTGGTCTCAAGTTGGAGTGATGTTTTACTGAAAGCGTTTGGACGCCATCGAGCATACGAGAATCGTGCTGTTGCAAATTTACCTTATGGGTTAAACCTTCTCTATTTGACAGAAAATCTAATTGGACCTTTAACCAAAGAAGCAGTTAGGTCGATGCTATTACTTGAACAATATTGCGAGCTGTCCCCATATTTTCTTAGACCATTAATATCTTCGGATGATATTTCGTTTTTAGATATTACCGAAGAAAAGATTCTAAAAAATATAGATGAAATTGATAATTGCGTTCAAGTTGCATTAAATATTAATAAGGACCAATTTAAAGAATTAGCTACCACTTCATTTTTAATGAAGAAACATGTTTTCCGCACTCGTTCCCAAAGTGAATTGAAAATTGATTTATTTATGTGGATAATTGGATGCCTACTTGGGCGTTGGGACATAAGACATGCCTTTAATCAAATATCTACTTCCGATTTATCTGATCCTTTTGCCCCGTTGCCTGCTTACCCGCCAGGAATGCTGCATGACGTCCAAGATTTTCCTGCTGCTTCGCAGAATATGCCTTCCTATTACCCTCTGCGGATTTCCTGGTCGGGGATTCTGGTAGATGATGAAGGACATTTTGAAGATATTGAAGGGCGTATACGTAATGTATTACATATTATCTGGGGCGAGCGAGTCGAAACCATCGAAGATGAAACCTGCCAGATCTTGGGTGTGCACACTATACGGGAATATTATAATAAACCGGCTCTGTTTTTTGCCGATCACCTCAAACGCTATTCTAAGAGCCGCCGCGCTGCACCAATCTACTGGCCGCTTTCCACACCATCCTGTTCATATACCCTATGGTTGTATTACCACCGTCTGAACGATCAGACACTCTATACCTGCGTGAATGACTTTGTCGATGTGAAGCTCAAGCAAGTATCCGAGGAAGCTGCCCGCCTGCGACTGAAGAAAGGCCGCTCAGCTGCCGATGAAAAAGAACTGGAGCGCCTGACGGATTTCGAGCGCGAATTGAAAGATTTCCGTGAAGAATTGCTGCGTGTGGCGAAGTTCTGGAAACCGAATTTGAACGATGGTGTGGAAATTACCGCCGCCCCGTTGTGGAAGCTATTCCAACACAAACCCTGGCAGAAACGTCTGCGGGAAACCTGGTCAAAACTTGAATCTGGCGAATACGACTGGGCGCATCTGGCTTACAGCATCTGGCCAGAGCGTGTGCGTGAAAAGTGTAAGACCGATAAATCGATAGCGATTGCGCACGATTTAGAAGAATTGTACGTAGAGCCGCCGGCATCCGTTAAAAAGAAAAAAGCCAAAAAACCAGCAATTGATGAAGAGACAGAAGGTTGGTTCAATGACGATTAAAGATTTCATCCAAAAAAAAATATTCTTGCCACGCCTCAAACAAAATGGGGTGTTGGTTGTGTATGACCCCGACCAGCGCTACCACGAGCTGTGTTTGGAGCTGAACGCTGAAAAACTGCGTGTCATTGATGCATCCGAAAGCAGCATCACCAGCCGCTTTGCTGCACTGGAAGCACTCAATGAGTTTGGCCAGCCCAACCCATCCCTTGAGGGCATCCTGGTGTATGTTCCCGCCAAGCCGCCGATCACGGATGAGGAAAAACAACGCGATCCGTTTGCCATTTACGGCGCTTGCGGCTCTGTTTTTCCAGAGGGAGATGGGGATGAATTCCTCAGTCTTTGCTTGAAAGCACGCGCGGATTATGCTACCGAAATCCGCCGGATTTTTAAGGACAATCCTAATCCCGGTTTTGCGGTCATTGACGCCGTTGGCGGAGGAGCAGGCTGGCCAAACCTGCAAGCGATACTCAAAGTTGAATCAGCTCGCGATATTTTGTTTGCATTGCTTGCACCTTCCGAAACGCAAAAAGAAGCCCTTAAAAACCAAATAACCTGGGTATCTGAAGCAACAGGATTATTCCAAAGCACACTGGGCCTTAACCTGAAAACCAAAATCAAAACGTGGAACGCGATTGCAGATGAGCTGTGGCGTTTCTTGTTGTTCAGTGAATTCGACTTTGATCTACCCGGCGATCTTCCGCCTGCTTTAACGAACGTGCCTTGCGCCCCCCAAGAGGCGCTCCACCTCGTGGAAGATCTGTGTGACCGGTTACGGAATGACCGGCGCACTCAAGCGTTATATATTGAGCGGGCTGAGGGAATAGAAAAAGAATTAAATCTGCCGTCAATATGCGAGAAAAATGAAGATTTTGGCATTCGCGATACTTTCCCGTTTGAAGAACGTGCCTGTTTCAACCAAGCAGTAGATGCCCTTAAAAGGGATAATGTCGATAAACTGCGCAGTATCTTAAATCGACATGAGCAATCGGTCTGGGTCAGTCGGGGTGAAAACCAGGCCCAGTGGGCGCTGCTCCACTCGGCTGCCAGCCTAGCCCAGGCATGCGAAGACACCGACCGCCAGCTATCCGAGCACACCCGTACACTGGATACCTTGTTGGACTTTTACACCAGCAATATCCGCGAAGTAGATCGCATCCAGCGTGAATTTGAACAAGCTGCTGGAGATCTCCTCGATTCAGGTGGCGCATCAATAGAGGTGATCAATCAATCGCGCTCAATGTACCATAAATTAATGGACAAGATCCATGGAGTTTTCGTACGACATATCGAAAAATCCGGCTGGCCAATCTCGGGGCGCTTATCGAATGCTGATGTGTTTGATAAATTGGTCGCACCGAAATTGCTCGAAAGCGGCCGGCGCGTGGCTTATTTGTTGATCGATGCCATGCGTTATGAACTCGGTGTTGAGTTAGCAAAGCACTTGAACGAAGCTGGGCAAATTGATGTTCAGATGGCTTGCGCTCAGATGCCTACAGTCACACCCGTTGGGATGGCGACACTGTTACCCGGGGCCGGTCAAAACCTAATAATTACGAATAAGGATAATCAGTTGTTGGTCGTATTCGGTGACCAGCCATTAGCCACCGTCGCTCAACGCATGGATGTGCTGCGTAAAAAGTATGGGCAGCGTTTTGCAGAAATGGAATTGGTCCGGTTTGTCCGTGATCATCCCAAGATTGAGAGCACCGTTGAACTTCTGGTCATTCGCAGTAATGATATGGATAATGATTTTGAAGCCAATCCAGAAGCGGCTCCAGGATTAATCAGTCGTACCTTCCAGAAAATCCGGTCGGCTATCTATAAATTACGTGACCTTGGATTTCAGGATGTCATCATTGCCACCGATCATGGCTTTTTCCTGAATACAGCCATTGAACCAGGCGATGTGTGCGTGAAACCATCCGGGAAATGGATCAATGTTCATGAGAGAACACTTCTCGGCGATGGGATTGGCGATGCATCCAACCTGGTTCTACCCTCTGAAATGTTTGGCATCAAAGGAGACTTTAACCAGGTAGCGGTTCCGCGTGCAATGGTGGCATATCGCGCTGGGCAATGGTATTTCCACGGCGGGCTTTCGCTTCAGGAAGCGATTGTGCCCGTCATCGCAGTGAAGATTCGCGCCGCAGAGACTGGAATTGGTAGCAAACTATCAGTGATGTTAAATTACAAGCGAGGCTCCAAAAAGATCACCACCCGATTACCGGTCATAGAGGTTGAAGCCGGAGCTTCGGATCTCTTTGCCCAGGAAACGGAGCTGCTAATTGAAGCTTACGATGTAAAAGGACATGTCGTTGGCGAAGCAAAACTTGGCGGTCCGGTAAACCCGGCAACCAGAATCATTACGCTAAAACCAGGAGACACCATTCCAATTACACTAAAAATGGATATGGATTTTGAGGGTAAATTCATTGTGAAAGCTCTTGATCCGATCACACAAACCGCCCTGGGTAAATCATTAGAACTTGAAACGGACTATACGGTGTAACTATGGATATATTAGACGAGAAACTTCTTGAGGTTTTTGAAGGTAAAGCTGTCCGCAAAGATTTATTACATCGTATCAAAAAGGGCACGAATGTCCCAACGTTTGTATTGGAATTTCTATTGGCACGGTATTGCGCCAGTGAAGATCCCAAAGAAATCCAGGAGGGATTGGAAGCTGTCCTGGCAACCCTTCAGGATAACTATGTGCGCGCAGACGAAGCGAACGCTGCTCAGTCTAAGGTCGCAACCAAAGGAAAACACCGCTTTATTGATAAAGTCCATGTCAACTATGTTGAGAAAGAAAAGCGCCATTGGGCTGCCCTTGAAAACTTTAATTCCCAGCGGGTGGCTATCAATGAAAAATTTTATCGCGATAATGATCGTCTGTTAGAAGGTGGTATTTGGGCTGAAATTACCATTGGATACAACGAAATTGAAGATGACGATTACACGTTCTATGTTGAAGATTTGCGACCAATTCAATTGAGCCGGTTTGATTTCGATGGGTATGCAGCAGGTCGGAGTAAGTTTTCAAGAGATGAATGGTTGGATATTGTTTTACGCTCTGTCGGATTAGAGCCAACGAAGCTCTCAACGCGGTTGAAATTCCACTTTATGCTCCGATTGGCATGTTTGGTGGAACCTAACTACAATTTTATCGAGCTAGGTCCCAGGGGAACTGGAAAATCGTACTTCTTTAGCGAATTTTCTCCCTATTCAACCCTGGTCAGTGGCGGACAGGCTACAACCCCAATATTGTTCTACAACAATGCCCGGAAAAGAACCGGCCTGGTTGGTTTCTGGGATACCGTTGCCTTTGATGAGGTCGCCGGCATCCAAATCAAAGACTCCACAACCATCCAGATCATGAAAGATTTCATGGCAAACGGTCGTTTCTCGCGTGGAGCCGAAGTGATTGCCGACGCGAGCCTGGCATTCAACGGGAATATCGATCATTCCATTGAACAATTAGTCAATTCGACTGAACATGATCTTTTTATTCCCATGCCAAGAGAGTTTGATCTGGCAATAATGGATCGGTTTGCCGCCTATTTACCCGGTTGGGAAATGCCGAAGAATAGCAGTGATTTTCTGACGGGAAATTATGGTTTCATTACGGATTATTTGGCGGAAGCATTTCATCATCAATTCTCTCACACCAATCGGTACGAGGAAGTCAATAAGCGAATTCGATTGGGACAGAATGTCGAAGGCCGCGATGAAAAGGGCATCAAAAAGACTGTATGTGCTTTTCTAAAAATACTGCATCCCGATGGTCCACCCAGCGATTCAGAATTTGACGAATATGTAGCTTATGCAGTTGAAGCTAGGCGGCGTGTAAAAGAACAAATGAACAAACGCAAACCTGATGATGAGTTTGCACGGATTAACCTGTCCTATTTTGCCCCAGATGGAAAAGAAGTCGTGGTTTTTTGTCCGGAATCGCGTAACGCAACTGCTACACAGCATCCATTCCGGCGTTCATTGAATTCAGGAGCACAAGAGAATCCGGAAGCAAAAACGAGGAAAGCTCAAACTAGAACTGTGGTCGAGCTGCCTTCAGAAGTGGCAGTAATGGTCCAGCCAGAAATCGTTTCACCCAAAGAACCAGAACTAAGCGAAAAGCATTACACAATTTTTTATGGTGATACTGGCTATAGCTATGAGACTATTTTTGGCCCCTACTTTACAGGTTCAAAGAGTATCGAGATTGAAGACCCCTACATTCGTATGCCTCACCAAATTCAGAACCTTGTTCGCTTTTGTGAGGTTATTATCAAATTGTCGGGCATCAAACGCATCGAATTGATCACTGGGTATGACGATGAAACTCAGAAGTTGGAGATTGAACAGAAACTAGGCGACCTGAAACAAAGCCTGCTCGAAGTTGATATTGTTTTCGACTTTGACTTTAACCCAAACATTCATGATCGTGAAATTCGGCTGGATAACGGCTGGGTGGTAAAAATTGGTCGAGGATTGGATTTCTACCAGAAACCCCAAAGCTGGAATGAAATCGGCGCCAATGATCTATCATTGAGGAAATGCTTGGAAACGAAGGTGGATATATACAAGGTTTAATTCACAGATATCTGAGAAAGAGAAAATGAATCTGTTGGTCATCTCAAATAAATACTTATGAATGGCTAATGGAAGCAAAGCAAGGGAAAAATATGCCCATTGGTGGAACTCCTGTCCCAAAACGAGAAATCATTGAATTAGTCATCCGGAATATTCCTGGCGACCAAATTCGAGAAATGTTAAAAATCCAGGCTGAAACCGACTTAAGGCGTAGGCTTGATGATTTCTCAAAAATTCAATTAGTGGAGGTTCTACAATCTACGGAAAATGGACACAATGCTCTTGAAGATACAAAAGCGAACTATCCATTATCTTCAAGCCCAACACTTTATCTGGTGTCGGTTAACTCCTGGCCAGATTTTCAGCACCTTCTTGAGACGACTACTAAACTTGCAGAACAGATGCAAGAGGCAGCGGTTCAATTTGGTTTGGATCGAACAGTAAGGTCAGTTTACATCATTACTCCTGCGAGAGAGGTTGTTACACAAATACCATTTCAAGAGATTCCTCTCGTTTATGAAAAGAAAATTGAATATGTGGTTTCTGATCCGGAGTCGGAAGACTTTGGAGAAGTAAATGTTATTTACAGTCTAGAAAAAGCAATTATCTGGTATAGCAGAGAGTTTAGGCATGCCCTTTTATTATGTGCGGATTTCCAAGCAGTTAAGCCAATTCTCTATTATTGTAGAACATTGTTGTCCATAAGTTGGCAGCTTCCATATCTTTCCGAGGAAATGCTAGATCGTTTAGCAGAAGGAGCAAATCCAAGGACGGCCTCCTTTTCACGTATTGACGATGATTCAATCGGTAATTTTGATGCCCAGTCTCTCACAATTTCAGATCCTTCTTTAGGAGAACTAAGATCCTATCGATCTCTTTCCGGTGATCCATCCCGCCAGCAAACTTTTGGTTTTTATTCAAGTCATCCCGATTTAGTCCAAGGTGGAATGGGAATATCACGTCAATACGGCCGTATATGGACGCCAACACACTTACGAAAAGATTCCCTATTAGCTCTCTCTATCAACTTAATCCAGAAAACAGAACAGGAACTAAATAGGGAGGCTGATATTAATCCGAATGGGTTTATAGCGTACTATCGACATGTGCCTGTAACCCTTGGCAGAAAAAAACTAAGAATTCAACAACGGTATTATTTCGAGGAATTGATAAAAGCGATAATTGGAGCTCGAAGGTCACGTACTACAGAATTTCAATTCGATCCTGTTTTCGTTAGGACCCTGGTTGAACAATATCATTTCCTTGACATTGTTCCAGCACTAAATATTCACTGTGAAAATTGCGGGGATAATATCGCTCGCTGTTCAGTTTGTAATTCTCCTCTAACCCCTATTGTTGTAGATCACCAGCTCATTTTTCAATGCTCCACCCATCCTAATGAGCATCAATATCAAGATAATGAGTTGTTCCCCTGCGACTGTGGAGCCAATATTGAGCTGACATTTTCGGCAGATATCAGGATTCTTCCCGGGGTACAGCTTCTAAAAGCAATCCACAGGTTTTTAGGCGTATTGGAGAATCAACAATTCGATGGTAGTTTTATAATCATTGGACATGTTTTAAGATTGCTCCCAAGAAATAGAGTGGCAATCAACGAATATCATTTATCCGAATTCCAAATGTGGCAAACTAGGGCACATATTCACCAACGAAATATTTCTGATGAAAGAAAAAATCAATATGGTCAGATACTTTGGCGCATAAAAGAAAAGTGCGCCCGAAACAATCGTCACTCCAGTAATGAAATTTGCAGTGGTTGCATGCGAGAAGTAATAACCACGGCCAGGATAAAAGCTGGTAATGATCTATGTCTTTCCAGATTGTTCGGTTATGCTGTTGATGAAGAGTTTGACGGCGTTCATCATGGCCATGAGATAGCTGATATTCGATATCCAGATGTATGGATAAACACTGGAGAAGAAAAACGGATAGGGATCCACCTAAAAAGCAGAGAGAGATCAAAAGTTCGCGGTCTTGGAAGGTCGGTACCCTCAATCAAGGGACTTTATACACAGTATTGTCACTCTGCATATTTAGCAACAATTCAAGGCGCAGATCTAGATATTATTGGGGTGTCAATCCCCAACACAATCAATGATGAAGTGAGAGAAGATTTTCAGTTTGTTTCTGGACAATTTGGTTATCCATTAGTAATTCTTGACGAAGAAGATTGGTTCCGAATTATTGATGCAGCTATTGAAAAAGCTACGATCGAATAGACTTATTGTGATTACCATGGGTTTATGGACTTTCAAACTCAGAGCTATAACTCAAAAAGGACTGTAATGCGATAATGCCTGATAGAAATCTAGAGTTGTTTGTTTTGGATAATGCTCAAAAAAAAGGTTTTTTGAGAATCACCAGAGTGAATTGAGTCAAAGCCCCGCATTACCCATTAGTTTTCCCCATTCTCCATCGGCTTATAGCTATTTCAGAAAAACCGCCAAATAATATGCCTTCACTATCAGCAGCACACTTCGGGTATAACCATCAAGATTGCATAACTGCATGTGCTCTCGCAACTATTTTGCTACCTAAATTTGAGGGGGTGAAAGTTACCGTTGATCGGAAGGTAATCGCTGAAGACTGCTTTGATGACCTCGAATTATCAGGCAAGGAACGATCACGAATTCAGATAAAATCACATGAGAGCGATTACCGCCCTCTATTACTATCCGACTTCACAACAAACCGAATATCATTTCGTATTGATAAAGCTATCCGTAGTTTTTACGAAGATCCAAATCCAGCCAATTCATATTGCCTCTTCACTTCATATGACTCTCCGGAAGCGGAATTGGCGCCTTATTTGTTCACAACACCATTAATAGCTCCTCTTCTTCCGTGTTTTGCAACAGAGCGATACAAACTAATCCCGGAAAAGATTTGGCCCGAGAGTACAGTACCGCTTTGGCCTCATGTAGATGTTTTTGGACGGGATGTTTTTCTTGCGTTTTGTGAACGGTTCACTATAGAGACAAATTGCCCTAGAGCATCTGGTGATCTACGGATCCCAGGTCCTTTGGATAACATACTCCTTAATGTCCTACACGAAAAAATTGGGGTAGGTTTATGGCCAAACCATAACCGTGATGTATTTGATGCAGCTGCCCATTTAATTAAAGCTGCAAGTATCGCTCGCGCTCATGGTGATACTTTAGACCAACAATCTGTGATTGAAACTTTGGCTTTACGGGTGGACTATGGAAAGGTAGAAGAAAACTTCCCTATATCAGAGAATCGACTTGTTCCGCAGAATGACCACCTAATTGAAATCTCAAGGATTATAGAGCAAAACTCGCGCATAGCGATTACCGGTTCGCCAGGAATGGGAAAATCATGGCTTTTACATGAACTAAATTCGTACTTAACAGAAAATGGATGGCTTACCGCGTTACATTATTGTTTTATCGATGCTTTTGATCCGGACTTAATTCAAAGAAATTCTATCGACACTATTTTCGGAAGTATTATTGCACAACTCCTTGAAAAAGACCCATCGCTTTCAACTGATGTAGTACCACGGTTTTCGGCCGGACCTCATGAATTAGAGAAATTACTGACTCATAGAAATCGACAAAATGTGGGGAGTAAAATAGCTATCATTGTTGATGGGTTAGATCATGCTGATCGCCTCCCCGGTTCCGTGCGGCCCGGACTTGCTGCCGAGATAATTCAGGAATTGGCTGCTCTCCAAATCCCTCCTGGTGTTGTTATTATTGTGGGTTCTCAACCCGGCACACATTTAGCTTCATATCTTTCATTAGGCACTGAATATATCGTCCAGAAATGGAATGATGGTTCAATGCGTCAGCTTGTTGATCGCATGGAGCTGAGGGAGATATTATCGGTTTTAGGGTTGGATAGTGATTATGAACGTGTTCAAGAAGTCATAAAAAAGAAAGCCGATGGCAATCCTCTTTATGCTGCTTATCTAGTTAGGATGGTTTTCTCCATTCGTGATAGTGAAAATACTAAGGATATATCTGATGTTCCTGAATACTTATCAGCTGTTCCGGCACTTGATCAAAATTTAGACGCGTATTATCAGTGGCTAATAAATGGATTAGCAAGAGATACGGGGGTTATTTGGATTGGCGAATTATTGTCTCTTGTGGACTTTCCATTAGCAGCGTCAGAAATAAAACAAATTAAACCTGATATCGGCCACTACATCAGCAAGATTCTTACTCATTTATCACCAGTTCTGACGGAAGATATAACTCTTGGCGGAGTAAGGCTCTATCATGAAAGCTTCCAGCGATTTATGAGGCAGAGGCTGGAATCGGATCCAGAAGCTAATATTGCTGCCATCCTCATTCCTGTCGCTAATTGGTTGGATAGTCGTGGGTTCTATTCAGATACAAGAGCTTATCGTTCCCTATTAAAACTACTTGTTGTAGTAGGTAGGAAAGAAGAGGTTATCGCAAGAATAAATGATGATTTTGTGATTAATTCGATTGCTTATGGGCAACCTGCGGATGCTGTACAAGCTAATCTCGCTTTAGCAGCAGAGATAGCTGCAACCCAGAAATTGTGGACAGATCTCACCCGGCTAATAGAGTTATCACGCGCTGCTTATCATTTTTATAAGTGGAGATTAGATGATTACCCCATTGCTGAAAATTACGGGAAATCCTTTTCGGCTTTGTTTGGTGCAAAGTTATTATCGGAACGTCTTTTATCTAACAATCGCTGCACTTTCCCAGCACGGTCAGGATTAGTACTTTGCAAAACTTGTGATGATGAAGGCGTTATTCCACCTTGGATTGAGTACCGAAAAGCCCACGATAAAGAGTTACAAAAAAAAGATACTACATATGCCGACGGTAGTAATGATGTAATCAATATTGCTCGCCTGACCGGCAGATTTCGGTTAAGTGGACGAGAACTATCAATAAAGTTATGTTGTGATTTGTTAAATTCATCAAATGAACCCCCGGTACACCCAATAGATATTAATTGGACAATCCTCCAATTATATGGCCCTGACGCGCTAATCGAGGTGGTCAATTTATTACCAAAGAGTTTAGCGAGAGCTTTTTGTTACCTTGTACTGGCTTTGAGCAGTAATAACGAGGCTGATGCTAAGGCCTATGCTGAAAACTCGATTTTGGATGGCCTCCCACCAGATGAATGGCTATTTTGCTTAGAAAAAGGTGTAGATCCAAAACTATTTCCTGATGATGTTCTTGATCTCAATGGATTAACCACCAAAGTTATTTCAGACAGAATTCAATTCGATAACAAGTCATTAGCTTATTGGATTTCGGCTATATCATATTCAGATGCCAAAGGTGATCAATCATCCTTGGCACAATCCGAAATAGCCATTCAACCTGATTCTTGGTTCCACAAATGGCTGAGATTTTGTTTAGTTATTTATCGTTCAAAATCAACACAGGATGAAATCGTATCTGCCCTTGCTGATCTGAGTCAAAATATTGAGGTTTTTGAAGGGAAACCAAGGGCTTGTGATCTTTATGAACTCCATGATCTTATTAGACGCTCTTTCCGGAAAATGCTCTCATTTCTTGATGACAAACATTGGGAGTTAGCATTAAGTGCTCTTAAAGATATTAGTGTAAAGACAAGTACTTGGTTACAAAGCATTCGAAATGGTCCTTTACCCCTCGATGAATTGTTTGAACTCTGTATCTCAACAGCTAATTCCGAGGAGAAACGACGAATATCTGCAACTTTTGGAATAGAGCTCCTTAATCCAAAGCTAAGATGCTCAGAAGTATATGATATTCATGCTATAGATCAACTTATACTTGTTCGGCTTTTAGTATTTTCGGGTGAGAAAATTCTTGCTGAGAAAGCCTGGCGAGAAGCCTGCCATTTCTTATTTAGTTATGGGGAAAGAAAAGACATAACGGTTTATGAGTTGCTAGATCCTTTAGATAAACTTGCATCGGTTGACCCAGTCAAAGTTCATAGATGTTTATTCGATGTTCAGCCGATAGTTGAACAGGTTATTAATCATACAGACGGCAGAGAAACCAGTCATGCGATTCATCAATGGCTAGATAAAGCTGCAAGAATTCAACCCTCTGGAGCTTTAACTTATTTATCACAATATGGGATTGATAAACTTCCGAATTTTGCAGTGCTTGACCATGCGATTCCATATGCACTAGAAGCCCTTTTCAGTCAAATCAATCCTGCTCTTCTTGTCGCAGGATGGCTTGCGATTGGATCGGAAGCAAGAAGTAATATAAATGCTACTCTTAAGTGCTGTGAAGATTTGAATAATAACGTAGATCTTGCAAGAACTCTTTGGAATGTAATTGTGGGCTGTTTAGATGGAGATGGATTTAATGTCCCTGATGAATTGCCCTATTTGTTAGTTGAGTCAGCAAATCGACTTGGGATAGATGCTCATTATGAAAAGAAAGTGACCACAAATGAGAAAGGAGAAGAAAAAACCGATGCTATTTTAAAAGCTGATCTTCATGAAAATTCCGAGAAAATAGTTTTTCCGATACTCCCTAAAATGGCTACTCCGGTACAAATCACTTATTGTGTAAGAGTATGGCGTGATTCTGGAGGTGTTCGTGGTAATTCTCAGCGTCTTTCGAATATGGTTGGCTGGCGTCTAATCGAAATGATAGAAGCGGGGGATGAAGGTTCTGCTGAATCTGTGCTCCGGCAAATTGCTCAGGATCTACCATCCTGGAATGCTGAACAGTTCTTTCTCGATATTGCTATTGGTTTAGAACGTCATGGTTTAAGTAGGTTAGCTGCAATTGCGAATACATATGTGTATACAAAATCCAGAGATGGGTGGAGGAGTTTTGCCGGCGAGAAAGCAATAAACAACTTCTATAAAGCTCTTGAACTCGATCCAGAGACAACTTGGTCGACACTCGCGATAGAGGTTTCAGAACGAGTTGCTAGTGGAGGTGATAACGGAGTAACTGCTCACCTTATTGAACTGCTCATCGCTGGAGGTCTTGTAGATGAAGCTTTTTCATCATGGAAAGCAGCATGTAATATCATAAGTCACCGCTTACCCAATACGGGGCCGCATGATGATATTGATATTCCTTATAACTATATTTCGAATGATGCTGAAAAATGGTTGGTTTCCGTTATTTTTTCTCGTATCAATTGTTGCTTTCTTCATGAAAAAAGAATGGCAGTAGCAGCTGCAGCTTTATCTATTACAACCGACAGATCATCTTTTGCTTCTGCTTTAAGGTTTGCACTTTCCAGTAATACCCCCATCTCAACACAAATAATACTTCTACAGTTAGTAGCTACGTATGAACCAGATCCATTTGAAGTAACACAAATAATAAAAGAGGATCTTATCTTATTATTGGCAAGCCCCTATTCTAGTTTACGTTCATTGGCAAAAAGACTTTTAACCAGAGCTGAAATTCCAAATGAAATTCAAAGCCCCACGGCTTTACCTATACTTCCTGAAATTCCAAAAAATAAGCAATCAAGCATTGAGGAATGGATAGGCAAAGAACGAATATCCAGAATAAACCGAATTTGGCCGGAGTTTGGAAAACAGGTTGCCAAATACGTAGATGTTCTTGTCAATTCCGATGACTTGAAAAGGGAAATGCAGCGAACTCTTCATGAAATTGACCCGCATAATAGAGGACTTTATAACCCTGCATGGCTTCCGGTTGATGAGGAGGCTGAAAGGGCGGTTCAAACAGTAGGCACGACAGCAAGATCTGAATTCGCGAAAATGGGTAATTTCAATTACTCTGTTGAGCAAATCGTTGGTGATAATTTGCTGCAAGACGTTGACATAACGGTTCGAAAAATGTTCAGCCGTATTATCCGCCCTTGGTACCTTCCGCGTTGTTCATCACAACCAGAAGGGTGTAATGAAAAAGAATTAAAATATGTGCCAGCAGGTGAATATGAGGGTTGGGTGATTCTTGCTCATTCGGAAACTGAAGTTCAGTACGAAGACGATTATGAAAAATCACTGGTTGGAGAAATCCGTAATTATTCAGGAATACAATTTGCCTCCGATTGGCATAGTAATGAAGGTTTGCCTTTAGGATATGGCAATATAGAAACTTGGCAAAAAAAGATTGATCCTTCAAATGTCAGCGTTCCTTTTCATGGCCCATTAGTAGGAATTAGTGTTACGCGTGATATGTTTGGCAAAATAGTGATTCTTGTTCCTCATCCAATTCTTCAACTTGTTAAGAATTTGTTTCCTGGGCCTTTTCAGCATGGTTTTACATTGGTTGATCAAAACGGAAATCCATTTATTGTAATGAAGTATTGGAGAGAAAAGTTGATACCATCCACAAACGAAGCTCATCAAGAGCCAAGCATCGAAGGAATGATTCTCTTAGCTAAATCGGATGTCGTCAAAGCTGTTTCAAATTATTCAGCTGAGAAAGCCAGGTATTTTGAATGCTCAAATCATAAACAATTTAAGTAAGCAATCAGTAGACAAGTGCTTTTGAGCTATTAAAATTTCAATTCAAATCAAATTTACAAAAAGCAAATTGGGGCTGTCCAAAATTGACAACCCCAATATGTTAAATCCCTAATCCCATCTGTCCCTCCGGTACTTCCTCCTTTCTTCGAGTCCGCCTAACTACCACCGTCTTCTGGCTTACCCAATCATCCCAAGTCATTACTTTCGGACCAGGAATAATCACGGCGCTTGGGGTCGTCAGGCTGCCCATTGGATTGTGGCTGACTTGCAGGTCATCAGCAAATAAGGTCTGTAAATCAGAGAGCTTTGCCCCCTCAAGCACATCACGAGCAAGCTGAGTGAGAAAGTCGCCTTCCTCTTCTGGAACAATCGCACCTCCGACCTCATCCCCGTAGACGAGCTGCGCGGCTTTCATCTTTTTTCCCATCAAGGCCAGCGCTGTTGCTTCCATCGCTGACGAGTAAACCGAGAAAATCGCTTTGACCGGCTGTGTCTGTCCCAAACGCCATACACGTCGCACGCTTTGCCACAACGTATAGAGTGAATATTCGATCTCAAAGAACACCACGGTTGAGAATTGCACCAGGTCGAGACCTGTTTCCACAAGCCGAGGGTTACAAATCAAAACATCGATTGTATTCACATGTTTGGCGATCCATTCTTCACGCTTGCGTGGGTCAACATTCCCACTCAGGATTGAGACTCTCAGCCCGTTGGCTTGTAGAGGCATCATCACCCGGTCTTGAATATCGCGCGTACCAGTCTGACGAACATAGACCAGCACTTTTCGCCCTTGCTGCTTTTCAACCTTACAGAAATCAGCCAGCCAGTTCTCTTTCGGCAGCCATTTATGACCATTCGGATTGATTGCCGGCAACTCTATCAGCGGTACTTTTCGCACGGTTTTACCATCGCCGCCATCCACCTCATCGACCACCACAACCTCATCCCGAAAAGCGGAATTCGGTCGCGCCAGTGTCCATTGAAGCCAGGTAGATAGGTAACGACTGGATTGGATAGCTAGTTGTTTCAGGCTGCTGTCCATGCTGTGATATTGCTGTCCCTGGTCACCGAGCATATCCAGGGCAACCACTTCCTCTTTATACGATGGCAGAGCCAGGTTCAGATCCTTCAGGCTCAGGAATATGGTGGTATCCAATAACCGGCTCACGATTGCCGGGCTGACACCCGGCTGTTCCTTGGCCTGGTTACGGTAGCGCCGGTTACCAGTGTACACGCCATCTTCATCGGCATCTTCATTGCGCCTCCGTCTTCGGGTGGTTTCAAGCACTCCATATAACCGCGCCCAGCGCTTCTCGTCATGGAAAGCAAAGTCACGACGGACGCCATGGTTCAAGCGATGCAGCAGCCAGAAAATTGAGGTGCTTTTGCCACCAAAGAATGTCCCGGTGAGCGTTAGCGTCCACTTCACCGCTGTTACCAGTTGATGGAAGGCGACACCTCGATCTGATGACTTGGATTTAAACTGATGAACCTCATCGGCTATCAGAAGCTTGAAAGCACCCTTCGCATGTTTTGTGATGTACTCCGAAATACTATGTCGCCTCGCCCCATTGAACTCAAACAAGGGTGTCCCACATGGACGCGTACCCCATACCGAGTCACCATTGGCATCAAGTTTCGCCCTCCCGACTGCATACAACTCCCAACCAGAGATTCGATTGTGACAGAATTGGCGTTTTTCTGCCAATTCAGAGGCGTCAGTTACCGGAACCACAAATCCGTCCTTTTCGACCATCACGACCTTACCACAACCAGGACAAGCACAGGCATCCACAATCTTTCCAGTGAGTGGGTCTCTCGCTTTCCTGGTGATGACTGCCGGCTGCCATCCAGCCCCGAATTTGGCAGAGGTATGTGCTACTACTGCCACCCATTTGGGCTTTGAACCTCCTTTCTTTTGAGCAGTATCACAGGCTGCTTTATATTGATCCAGGAATTCACGAACATCGTTCACATCATAAGCTTCGTCACTATTCCGACCGATGCGACGGATTTCTCGAGCATATGCTCCTGGGATCACTTCCTCGATCTCGCGGATCCATTTGGGTACAAGGTGTGGAGGACAAAGCACAATTGCAGGATAAGCATCCAGCAGCTCAATCACCCCAGTTGATATTGTCGTCTTCCCGGTACCCATTTCTGCCTGGCAGTTGGCTACGCCATTTCTGCGAATTGAACGAGCCAACGCCGCTGCCGCATGTCTTTGGGCAGGAAGCAATCCAGCACGCTCTTGCCCGGGAAGGGCTTTTCGTAGAGTACCAAGATTATCGAGGACTTCAATTTCGGTTGCAGTCGGGTCCAGATTGTAGATGGGTTTATAGGTTTCCAGGACATGCGCAGCGATCTTCTCGCCGTGAACTTTCATAAACTCTGAAAGACCTTTAACATCCTGGATCACCTGGATACCATCCTGTTTCAGCACAGCCACCGTAGTAACAAAACGATCCTTGTAGGTTTCTACAACTGTATCTGTTTCTTTGGCATCCGGCTGCTCAGTCTTTTCGACCACCTTGATCACCCGTCCCTTGATCAGCATTGGTTTCCCCTCTTCATCGGTCAACTTCACTGTGCCCATCATGCCAGAGGCCATGAGCATAGCGATATGACCTTTCTTCAAGGGCATGACCGGTTGGGAGAGTTGAGCCAGACCACGCGTTGGGTGTATCAGGTCAAGCCAATCATTGGTTTTCTGGACACCTGCTTCCTTCGTGGCTTCAACCACCTCTTCCGGTTCCCAATCCGTTCGTTTGAACATAACTGGTTTGCCATTTGCACCACGTAATGGTGCAGGCAACAGTTGATAGATTGGTTCGATGGCGGATTGGATGGGTTCCAGTTCAACCGATGCCAGGCTTTGAAGCGAAAGAACCTCCTTGTCCGTGGGCAGCTGGTAGAGCTTGCGTTTGTAGGCCAACACCACTACCTGTTTATACTTCTCGTACAATCCGTCCGGAAACCGATAGACTGTGATGGCTTCATAATGTCCGGCTAACAGCCGAGCAACTTCAATCATTCCCAGAATTTTCTGAGGGATGATATAGGTCAGCAGCCCGCCACGCATCAGTTTGGAGGAAGTCGTCTTGAGAAAGTCCCATTCGAGCCTCTTTTGACCCTCAAAACGGTCAAATTCATAGGGCGGATTCAGATAGAGCCAGGAAATGCTTTCATCACTCAGAACACAAGCCTGCCAGGGAGCCTGGTAAACTTTATCCATCACGTTTTGAGCTTTCCCTGCTCGTTCTGGTGAGAGTTCTACACCCCAGGTTTCGCAGTTGAGCGCGTTGCCCAAGGAAGAAGCAGCTTTTCCTTCCCCTGCGCAGGGATCAAATAACCGCCCTTTCTCTGCGGGCGGCTTCAGGTAAGAGCAGATGATCTCGACAATCGGGTCATCTGTGGGGTAATACCCCATTCGTTCGATAGCTGGTGGACGCATTTTTCACTCCTTTAGGTAACAAAATACCCGCTGGAGACGCGTCCCGCCCCTTGAGGGGATGGAATGCGCCCCCTCCGGGGTGATATTGAGAGTAGTTTTACTTGTTCGTTCAGACAGTTAGTGAAATATCCTTCTGTGCCAACAACTCGGTCAACAATTCCTGCCAGTCAGCTTGCAGGTCAATTCTGGCTCCCAGGATGCAATCGCCGCCTGTAACTAGGTCTTGAACCAGCTTCCGGTTGCGAGCTTTTCTCCAAAGTGTAACTCCCCAATTGTCCAGGATCGGCACTTCAAGAGCTTCCTTGATCCGCTCGATGAAGAGCCGGATCATATCATTCTCTGCATTAAGTGACCCTCGAAAGACAAGCAGATATGCACTGAGGTCTTCTGGTTCCCATTTTCCAGGCACTGCCAGTCGAGATACAAAACCGACATGATGGCTGGTGTATTCTGGCATAGCTTGCCAGGCTTGTTCATACTTGTCAGTGGGGATAAGGCTGACATCACCCACACCATCCTGTGTTATTTGCAGCGGTTTGGCACACATGATCGTCACCCGCAGCGACTCCAGGCTGGTCTTATAACCAACCAAGCCGATAAAAGCCAGGAAATGGTCACTGTCGTAGGCATAACCGGTGACATGCGCCATCGCCTGTCCATTACGCAGTTTTGGAATTGCTTCTGGAAACAGACGATTACCAAGTTTGGCTTTACCATTTTCCTTTGGAATGATTTTCCAAATGACAATCCCGGCATTAATTCGTGTCAGCTCTTCGTTGAGTTCCCACAGAACTTCGTATAGACCTTTCCAGGGTTGCACACCGGTGAATGTGATGCTGACTTCGCCGCATTGGATGTTGATTCTCCGATCTTGCACATCAAGGTTGGCTTCCGCCAGAGCTAATGGGCGGTAGTTAGCCAAAATTGGTGGCAGTTTCTCGCCTGCTTTTGCGGTAAACAAGTATGCGCCGAGTTCCGAATCGTAATTCAGAAAACCGGCTTTCCCAACCGCATAATCATAAGGGGAAGCTGCACGAGTTAGTTCTTGACCAAGCTCCTCCCTGGCTGGCAGTCCGCTGCCGTCCTTATAGGCTGCAATGACTATTTTGCCCTCTTTTTGCCTGGCGATGATACGGTTTACTTTCTCGCGCAGGTATTTGTCTTCATAAATTTTCATTTGTTCCTCCTTTGGGTTTTATTTATTTTGAATGACCAACGTTGAAGTTTATAAAATTGGACAACGTTCGAGCAATTCTGTAAGTAGATGCAATACAGAAGGGCAAAGAAATACCTTTATTTATGCAATCCAGGGTATTCTTTTGCTATTCTGAAAAACAACTAAACTAGTGAAAATTCCATTAAAATTACCTATTGACATTCCAGTAACTGGAAGGTCTATAATTTCAAGAGATAAAGGAGGCTGCCTTGAAAATTCAAGAGTTATCCAAAGCTACAGGAGTGTCAACCAAGACAATTCGTTTTTACGAAGAATCGGGGGTTTTGCCATCACCAATACGTAAGCCTAACGGTTACAGAGATAACGACCAAACAGATATTAATCGATTACGACTGGTTGCTGGTGCACGACGCCTGGATCTCTCCTTGGATGATATCCGAGAAATACTTGCACTAAGGGATAAACATGAAGCACCTTGTCGTACATTGTTGAATCAAATCCAACAAAAAACGGAGGAGGTTGCTGAAAGAATTATCGTCCTGCAACGTCTCGAGGCTGAGCTTCGTGATTTACATGCTCTGGGACTTACATTTCCCACAGATGATGTAGATGGTAAGAATTGTGTTTGTCACTTGGTCAGTGAAATGTAAATTGGTTTGTGAATAATAGGAGATATGAAATGGCAAAACAAAGAATTGAGTTTGACATCCGCGGAATGACGTGCAGTTCATGTGCAATCCATGTAAAAAAAAGTTTATTATCTGTTCCAGGTGTGGAAAACGTAGACGTGCCTGGATGGGAATCCGGAAAAGCCACTGTGGTTACCGATCAAGAAGTCAATACAAAAACCCTGAGTAGCGCAGTGGCTAATGCAGGTTATCACGCGTCCATAAAATCCATTCAAAATCTGGAGACACCGGCTGGATCAGAATCAGCAGCTCAAGAAAATGTTGATTTTGATCTATTGGTAATTGGTGGTGGTTCGGGTGGATTTGCTGCTGCAATCAAAGGGGAAGAATTAGGTTATCAGGTGGGAATCATCAATGGTGGGACAATTGGCGGTACCTGCGTTAATGTTGGTTGTGTACCCAGCAAAACACTCATCCGAGCAGCGGAAGCCTGGCAAAACGCCGGGCACCATCCCTTCTCAGGGGTTATAACATCCCAGACAAAACTCGATTGGCATGTGGTTCGAAACCAAAAGGACGAATTGGTCAAAGGTTTACGCCAGAAGAAATATGTGGATGTTTTAGAAGCCTATCAGAACATCAAGTTGATCAAAGGATATGCTACATTTGCCACTGATGGTTCCGTGCATGTTGGAGATAAATCTTATCGGGCGTTTCGCTATGTGATCGCGACCGGCGCTCAGCCGCGAATCCTGCCAATCCCTGGCCTTGCTGAAGCCCAGCCGCTCACTAGCACCACTCTGATGGACTTGGACGAGTTGCCCAAATCTCTCATTATTTTGGGTGGGCGTGCTGTAGCTTTGGAATTAGGCCAAACGATGGCGCGCTTGGGTGTAAAAGTGCTCATCCTCCAACGCAGCACTCGTCTGGTGCCTGACCACGAACCGGAAATTGGACGTGCAATTCAGGAATATTTGGAACAGGAAGGGATCACCGTCCTCACAGGTGTTCAGATAGAGCGTGTTAGTCGTGAGGGAGAAATCCGCACAGTTCATGCCAAGATGATGGGCCAATCCCGAGCATTTGACACAGACCAAATCATGGTTGCTTTAGGACGCCAGCCTAATACTATTGATCTAGGTTTAGACCATGTTGGAGTGAAATTGGATCGGAATGGAGCGATCATCATAAACGAATATCAACAAACTTCCAATCCGATCATTTACGCTTCTGGAGATGTGACCCCGAACCCAGATTACGTTTATGTGGCAGCAGCAAGCGGCGCATTGGCAGTAAGCAATGCAATGAATGGCAACCATAAGCCTCTAGATTTGTCAGCTCTGCCAGGAGTGGTTTTTACTGATCCGCAAATTGCGTCTGTTGGGCTAACGGAAGAAGAAGCAAGACAACACGGATACAAAGTAAAAGCAAATACCCTCCCTTTAGAGTATGTTCCCCGAGCCCTTGCTGCAAGGAATGTTCGTGGTTTGATTAAGATGGTAACCGATGAAACCTCAGGTACTATCCTGGGAGTTCATGTTTTAGCAGCCGAAGCAGGCGAGGTTATTCAAACAGCAACCATGGCAGTCAAGTTTGGGCTGAAAGTGTCCGATCTTACCGAGACACTATTCCCTTATCTGACACAAGTTGAAGGATTAAAACTGGCAGCGTTATCCTTTACAAAAGACGTGGATAAGCTTTCCTGTTGTGCAGGTTAGCAAGTCTTTTTCCAAAAAGGTATCATTGAAGGCAACCTCTCTCTATGAAGAATACTTGATTTGGTATTGTCATAGTTTTTTCGTTGGATGGGGGAGCATTTGCTCCCCCATCCTTTTCTTATTTCCCATCAATATGCATTGGCATCAGTACGTACAGAAAACCATCCTCTTCCCCTAAGTGAGATGCATCGCGATCAGCTGGACGAATGATGGCCGGTGTGTTGTGAGCGTTGCTTTCAATGACCACATTCCTGGTAGAAATCGCTTCCAGACCATCCTGCAGAAATTTTACGTTGAAGGCGATCTCCAATTCCTGGCCTTCAACTGTGGCATCTAGCTCGATTTCACTCGCACCGGTTTCGTAGGATTCAGATTGCAGTTGGATCTTTCCCGTTTGATCAATTCCAGGCTTCAGGTGAAAACGCACTATATTACTACCCTCGCGGGCGATAATGGCAGCCTGTTTACAGGCTTTGAGCAAGTCATAAGCACTAATCACTGTCCTGGTTTTGTATCCTTTGGGTATGATTTTCTGGTAGTCAGGGAAATTCCCATCAATCAACTGTGAAACGATTTGCACGTTTTCGCAACGTATCGCTACTTGGCTACCTGTGGCGGGGAGACAGAGGGTGATCTGGGACGGTTTTGTAGCTCCCAGGATTCGTACCACTTCTTTCAAGGTTGAAGCGGGAATGATTAACTGTTTCTTACCAAGAGCAACCGGTAATTCCGCTGTGCAGATTGCCAAGCGAAAACCATCCGTTGCCACCATCGAAATCGATTTCCCGTCAATATTCAGCAATACTCCGGTCAAAACCGGCCGGCTAACATCCATCGAAGCAGCAAACGCCGTTTTTAGAATCATCTCTCTGAGGATGGTTGCTTCCAGGGTTACGCCATCTGAGAAATCAAATACAGGGATGGCTGGAAACTCGCAAGCTTCTACCCCTTTGACAACCCCTTTGTAAGAACCACATTTCAGGGATGCTTCAGGTTTTCCATTCACTGAGAAGACGATCTCTGGTTCTGTCAGAGAATTGACTACATCGGTTAACGTCTTGGCAGGCAAGGTTATTCCCAACTCGCCGTCCATATTGGCATCCATCCAAAGCGTAACACCCATAGTCAGGTCAGTAGCAGAAAGGCGTAATTGCCCTTCATCCTTATTGAGCAGCACATTCGATAGGATTGGTAGATGAGTATGTGATCCTACCGCCCGCCCGACAATCGCCAGGCTATCGGCAAATATCACCTTTTGAACAATCATTTTGCTTGTCATTCAAGATCTCCTTGTTTTTATGTAAGACACACAGGATTTCTTTCCCTGCGTGTCTTAATTGGTTTAGAATTCGTCGAATAAATCGGCAGATGCACCACCATCTGGCCAATATGCCTCGTCATCCCCCAAGCGAATTACATTTTCGTATTGCTCAGTGAGGGAGCCTTCGTCATCTTCCTCATTTGACGAGCTGAGGAGTGCCATGAAGGTGGGTTGATCCGTGGTATAAGCGCGGACGGAATTGCGCCAGAATAGCACATCATCATTTTGAAGAACCTTCTGGACTCCTTGCGCCAGGCCTATCAAAAAATCTTCTTCCAACCGATCTGGAGGAAGACCGTGATCGGCCAGAGTATGAGCGATCTCTTCGGCAATTTGTCCCCAGGTAATGGCGAAAGCAGGTTTATCCATCGAAAACCCAGCACGAGCTAAGATTTTCGAAACCTCAAAACCGACTTCCAGATATTCAAGCTGTTGTAAAGTGGGTAATTCATTCATATTCATCTCCTTGTAAATTACGAAAAGCCCAACCCTTTTTCCTTGAGGGATACCCAACGCGATAATCCAATGACCAAATGGTCTAAGACTGACACATCCAAGAGCTTGCCAGCCTGGACAATGGCACGAGTCACGCTGACATCTTCTGGACTGGGTGTAGGATCTGTGCTGGGATGGTTATGTGCGATCAAGATAGCAGCCGCATTGCGCTGCAGTGCTGGTTTGAATAACTCGCCGACCCGCACCATCGAGGAATTGAGCGAGCCGTGATAGATCTCGATCACGTCCAACATACGGTTACGTGTGTCAAGCGGCATCACGACCATGTATTCTTGTTCACGATGCGCCAGCATCGGCATCAAGATTTGAGCAGCATCCCCAGGTGAATGAATCACTGGGCGTTCATCTTCAGGTTGAAGGAGCTTACGTCCGAGTGCTAAAGCCGCTTTGAGCCGCAGTGCAGTCAAGTTGCTAATACCCGGCATTTTGGTAATCTCATTCAAATGTGCCCGGGCAATTTTCTGGATCGTGCCAAATTGTGCCAGCAGTTGTTCAGCGGACTCAATTTGATTTGAACCGCCTATGATGACGGCCAGCAATTCCGCCAAACTGCATGCATCTGAGTCCTTACTTACCCGGAAAGCCGGCTGCTCTCGAACGGGCAGGTGCTTGAGACGGGGAAAGGCGTAGGTTGGGGATTGTGCACTTTCAATGAGATATGGTTGTAGATTGTTCATGTCTGTCTCCTGTGAAATAGGGGACAGACAACCCTGGAGGGATGCTGTCCCCTCCATTGGGGTCTTGTGATTCATGCGGTCGGATCGTAGCCGGTCTCAAGAAATACCTTGCGATTGATCGCTTCGCATTCTTCCCACGTCATCAATTCATCTTGCCGTACACCTGGGTATCCAGGTGCGGGAGGTATGAGCCAAGGGTTTTCTGCAAGGTTCTTTTTTATCCTTTCAGCTTTCGCATCCAAGAAATGGCGCAAGCCGCCTTTTGTGCAACGCCACCCCAATTCCTTGGTGTACTTACCATCCCAATTTCGATCACGGTAAGTCTTGCTGCCACAGATTGGACAAGGCGGCATCCCTTCTGGATCGGGTGCTCGATCACCACCGGCTTGAAGGTAGAACCGAACAGCATCAATGGCTTCACAATAAGTGGCACCACAAGAACACTCCTTGTTTTTACTGACCCGGTGAAAACGTTGCTCGCAGTCCGAACCAAAATCCACCAGGTATCCACATCCCTGGATGGAAACAGACGGTGCAGACATCGGAAAGTCCTCTCGGATCATTGGCCCTTTGCTACTTCTCTGGAATCCAGTTCGACTTCTATCCAGATTTACTGGTTTACTCGGAAAAAGTGCGGTCTTCATATGCACTCTCCAAGAACCAGTCTGCAGAAACACGTTGATCTGCAGGCAGAGCTGGTTCCTCATTCAGGTCTTCCATATCGTTTTCAATATGAACATCACGCAAGTGTGGGACAAGCACGATGGATATTCTGTCTTGGTAAGGACCGCCGTGACTGATTTTCGTAAATGGTTCCAATCCATTGAGCGCGCGTACCCATACTGTTCCAGGTCTTGGGCCTTTTCCCAATACCTCAACGGGTATGATCGCATCTCCATAACATGTACCGATTGTGATTTCAGCTTTAACCATGTGTTCCTCCTGTGTTCTTTCAATAGGAATGAGAAAGGACATGCCCTGAATGGCATGTCCTTCGTTGTGATTCACCGGTGCGTTTTGACTCTGGCTAGAATGGAATTTCGCTTGGGTCTAAATTTGGTGGAACCTGGGTATTTACTGCGGGTTCTGCTTCCTCCTGATCTTCACGTCCAGAAAGAAAACGTACGGTCGAGGCGGTTACTTCAAATGAAGCGCCAACCTTTCCATTGTTTTCCCAGATATGTGGCCCACCTGTTTCAGGATCGGGGTTTAGGCGTCCTTCCACTAAGACCTTGCTTCCTTTGTGTAGGAATTCATTGCAGGACTCTGCTTGTTTTCCCCACACAGTGACACGGAACCAGGTTGTTTCTTTGACTGGCTGTCCATTCTGACCGTTGTAACGGCGATTTGTGGCTACCGATAAGGTAGTCACCGGTTGTCCGCCAGGGGTAAAGCGCATTTCGGGATCTTTTCCCAAATTTCCGATGAGGATAATCGTTTGGTACATTGTGTTTTTCCTTTCTCTTTAGTATATGGTTTTCTTACGCTGCAACGGATGCAGGCGTCGGAGTGGCGCGTTGACTGGCTAGCCAATTACGCAATTCATCCTTTGAAGCAGGAACTCTCCCGGTTTTCTCTTTGAATTGGTCGAATGCCTCCTGTTCGGAGACATTGCCATTCACGGAGACACCATCCCCATACTTGCGTACGGTAGAGATGGCAGGAGGTAATGAATTAGCTTTCGAAGTTGGGATTGCCGTAGATGAGGCACCGTTGGATCGGTTTTGGTCAAGGCCTGCGTTCTGAGCAATTTCCTTGTCATACAGCAGATTGCCGAACTGTTCACCCAACTGACGGAAGCAACGCTTCAGACAGTCTGTGGCTGAACCTGCCAAGGCCATATCAAGAGCTTCTGGTGTATCGCCGGTGAAAACACAACGACCAAGATCGGCGTGACTGCATAATTTACCATCCAGATCAACAGTTACTTTCCCAGTGATATACACTAACCCGACTTCTTCGGTCTGAACATTTCCGTTGGCATCCAGGGTAGGAACCTTGCGTTTTTCCTGCTGATTCCAGATCAGCACCTTTTTTTGCCAACGCACGATGACCGGATCACCAATCAAGTCAAATGACCAGGTAAATCCGAAGATGCTGTTGGCTCGATCAATAACGTCGTATCCTTCCAGATATGGAACAGATCCCATGCCTGGGGCTTGGCGGCGTTTGACGCGAGACATATCCAATGGCTGGCGAAGTTCCCAGAGTATGCGGCTAAGCCGGTCGCTCAGGTTCCCATCATTTGAAGGGATGGTTTCATTCATGTGACACTCCTTTTCTTGATCTATGTGAATTTGTGATTGCGCCGCTTCTAAGAGGCGGACACCTTCAATGTGTTTGCAGAGAATCTGAGGTCCCCGCTGCTGATAATCCATACAGGTACACGCCCAATTGACCTCTTCAGAATCACCTTGAGATGGTCTCAATGAGACTACATACGGTAGCTTGTCGCCATTTTTGACCGTCCATTGGTGGGGATTGGTTCGGGTGACCTGGAACTTGCCAGCGAGAATCGCAGATTGTGCACGTTCAGTACGTTCAACTTGTGCTTGGGTAAAGTCTTGTGTTTTTTGCATAATCCTCCTTGTGAAAATATCCGACGTTGATTAACAAAAGGTCGATACGAAAGATCAACTCATGGCTAAGCACCATGAACGTTCCGACGTTATTTGCTACCCGTGAATAAACACAGGGCAGAAAACGACAATGGTGAAGACTTTTTCTTCATCGCTGACATTTGCAGCCCTATGGATGGGAGAGTATATGGGTGGGATGAGTCATTCATCCCACCCACACAATATTGTTTTCTCCTTGTGATATGAACCTTTCTGCTTCTCAGCACGCCTTTACGCCTCCTGGGAGGAAAAGGTTGTTTGTTAAAGTGCAAGCCCACTATCCGGGGACTCCCGGAAATAAAAAGAAGGATCACTCGCTCCCAATACCAATGGGAGCTTACGATGACTGTTCTCGAAATCCAGCTTGCTTTATGCAAGGGATTCGGACGTCATCTTGTGATCCTCCACGTACCCTGAAGTATTAAGAATTCACTTCAGGTCTGAACTTATCCATCTCTCAATTTTTTTCACGCTTAGGCCTTTTGCAGGTAATCCAAAAAGAGGATTACCCATGCTCACCTTCGGTTTGTTGATAGGATGAGTTATTCAGCAGTTGCGTCAATTTCTCCAGAAGCAGATACCATCTCACTTGAATCATTTCTCGCTTCAGCGTGGTTGTCAGTCGTAACTCTCTCAATTGATCTGGCTTTTTTCTCGTTTGGTGCGGCAGCATCCAACACAATAATGCGCCTGGCGACCGCCTCTACCACGTTTCGGTCAATGAATACCTGGTTTTGTTTCAAATCGCATGCTTTGATATCCACAGCCAGGTCAGTACAGTTTTTGGATTTCCGCGCTTTGTTGATAAATTCTTCCAAGCTTTCGCGAAAATCCCGAGACTGGAGGAAACCATGCACTCGCAATCGCATGCCGCGGCGAATATGGATCAGCCCGTTGGCTCCGCCATTGACCCGGACGTTGATGTAATCACCTGCATCACGTTCCAGATCCAATTTCTTTGCAGGTAGATCACTGTCTCGATAGATCACCAACCGGAAGAACAGGTCATCCATAAATTTCCATGGATCACGTACCACGATTCCTTCTAGAACTACATCATTTATCATCTGACCTCCTTGTTTATGAAACCTTCGTCATCTTGGGTTAAAAAGAAAATGCCGGACAGATCCCAGTGGGTTGTGTCCGGCCAACGATAGATGAAGGATTTTTGAGTTGTCAATCAGAGTATATCAATTACAAGGGGCTTATCCTAGATGGTCAATTTCTTTTCAATAATGCCACGCTCCTTTATGGGAAAAATAGATCAATGTGTGAAGACACGTAATTTGGCCACTCCGGTTTGAGTGACAAGCACCTTGGGAACTACTGATGGAAACAGGATAGATAAATCTGCTGACACAGAGACTCGTACAGTGTTGTCTCCCCCACTAACCTGAATTCCTGTAACAAAGGCATGCACCCCTTTAGCGGATAAGCTGGCTGTATTTGAAGTCACATAAGCCTGGGCGTTCCCCCAGGTTCTTGAAGTGGGAACAAGACTTCCGGTATCTTGAAAAACTTGCTGATTGATCTCAGCGGAAGCGGCAACTGCTGCAGCATCCGCTGCTTTTGCCACTTCTGAAATGGCATAAAAATACCGTCCGAGTTCAATAGCCAATGCCAGGGCAGGAATCATCACTAACCCAATGAATACCGCCCAGAAAGTCATTGAATAGCCACGTCGATCTCGCCACAGCATATTACCAGCCTTCTTGCCGAAATGTTGAATCAGCACGGACAGTAAACGTCTGCCCTGGCAAACCTGGAAACAGGCTGGTCAGAGGAGCCATAAAGTTGGGTACACTGCCGCTGACTTGAATCTTTAAAATGCTGCCGGCACTTCCTCCAGGAGCCAAGACACTGACCGAAGTATTTTCCAGAATCCCAGCCTGGGCGATTGCGTCTCTTGCTCCACTCATGGCATAACAGGCTGGGCATTGCTGCGCCACACTTCCCATACGCGCACCATGCCTGGCTGCGGCTTGCACTGCCTGTTGGGCATAGACTAACATCCCCAGGTTAACAATCGCCAACATGACCATGATCGCAATTGGAGTTGTAATTGCAGCCTCAAGCAATTCCATCCCACGAGTGTCTTTAATAAATCTCATAATCCTCCTTGAGGAATAATTGATCTGCCAGTTTATGGAACATCCCCGAAGGGAGCATTGCTGGCAGACCATTGATTTGACTATATTTTCCCAGCAATATCAGTCACGATGGCAGCGATATTTTGACCCAGCAACCGATATGCACCATAAGCCACCAGAACAACCACTGCAATGATCAATGCGACCTCAGTCGACTCAATTCCCCGATTATCATTTAGGAAACGCAATGCCAATCACCTCCTTCCTTCTTTAGAAATATGGATAGAGAACGAACAACAATGTCCCACAAAAAATTGATACGACAAAAGGAATTTCCCTCTTTTTCTGAAGGCTCGCGATTACGCCCTGCACTCCACCGACAACTGTTATCGGGATCAGAAAAATTGGATTTCCAAGAACCAGGGCAGCAGTGATGATCAGCTTGACATCCGCACCTCCTAAAACACCAAATTCCCAAAGCACCCACACGACAAGGATGAGAAGACAGATCAACGCCGCTAAAGGTTGAAAAATTGCAGAAAATGCGGACAGCGTGAGGGCGAATGCCAGACGTTTTTCTCGGGGGTTGAAATCTGATACGTGTGTCAATGCAATCATCAACAATACTGGAGCCCATAAGCCATTAAAAAGGCCATACACACCTGCACCAACCATCCCGCCAACGGTTAATGGCGTGGGGACCTGGTGATTGCGGAGATCGTAGACCATACAGGCAAAAAACAGGGCTAAAACGGCGAAATTAGCGATCAGAAGGCGCTCCTATCCATTCTGTATCAGTGCAAGTGCTTAAAAATTAAAGCTGGACTCACTTCTGCGCCCAGAAGGTTCTGTCCAGCCAACGATTAATCAAAGATTGTCTATTAATAATTATAATGACGGAATGAAGTTATCCAAGGTGGCCAATTTCTTGATGGGAGCAGCAGCCCCTTTTCCCGTTGTCATGGAGGTTAGATGATACATAAAGTGGAAGTAATCATTCCGAACGAACTGATAAAAGAAATTGAAGTTTACGCAAAGGTCGAGGGAATCACTCTCAATGAGTTCTTGCTGTGGGCTCTTGGTGAAAAGGTGGGCGAATTGCGTGAACGGCGAGGGGTTAAGAATCTACTTCGGGTTATTCCAAACCAAGCCACTGAAAAAACCTCCATAGAAATAGCTACACCTCTCACATATCCTCAAAAACGGCTACTGAAAGCCGAGGAAGTAGCGAAATACCTGAGAATAAGCAAATCCGGTGCCTATCGGTTGATGCAAACTGGTGAAATTCCAGTCGTGAGAATTGGTAAAGCAGTCCGCGTAAGAGAAGAAGACATCGAAAGTTTTGTATTGAATACAAAAGCATAATCCAGACATAGCCGATTAGCCTAAAACGATTATCCCTACTTTCAAGATTAACACCGAGGCTAACAATATCGGCAATCCCGGTAAACGGTGAAGCATGATTTTCTTTTCCCGTACCATAGATACCAATCCCGAAGCAATCACAACGATTAAGTGAATAACCAGAAACGACATGATAAAGAAAATCTCAGGCCAGATAAGACAGATCGTAATTGCACTAACGGCATCCGCGCCACCCCACCACTTCAATTCCCAGGCAGCCCAGAAGCCAATGATTGCCAGAGCGGAAAGTGGTGAAGATTGAATCGAAAGGGATGCTCCCAAAAATAGTAATGGGAGCCAGGTGATTATTCGGTTTACCTCTTCCCAGCCAAATGCTTGAGATATCCTATCCCGTTCACTAACCGCTGCAACTACAGCAGCAAGCAGAACTAATGTCCAATCCCCTTGCCAGATCCGATAAAGACCTGCGCCAATGAGAGGAATAACCACCCAGGCGCTGTGGGGTATTTCACTTTTTCGAATATCGAACCAAGATACGATTCCCAACCAGGTTACAACAAGGCCAAAAATAATCCAATCCATAACACCTCTTTTTCTACGGCTTGATCTGCCCTTCGATACGTCGAATATATTCAGCGCCACTTGCACAACCGCATGAAAAATTGGCTGCAATGCTATTCCAACTGTTCGGATTTCCGGTTTTTCGAAGAGCCTGATAAACACACCCAGCACCGGCATGGTAATTTGCTAGAACCAGACGCCAGTAATCGTCATAACTTAAAAACGCAGCTGGTTGTTTGCCGGTTGCCAAATTGAAAATCCTGGTCGATTGCAAACAACTTGCATTGAGGGTTTCAGTCAGAACTCGTATCGCTTGGTTTCCTTTTTCAATATCAACACCCCCTGGACAATTCGGGCAGGTGGCCTCGATATCTCGTAAAACCATACCGCGTAATAGGTATTGCGTTGAAGAATCCAGGAATTGATATTGGGTAGTACATCCTACTTCACCGTATGTTTGCCGGCAGATGGTTTGGAAATAAGCCGGCCGCCACATCAAAACAAGGTCTGCACCATATGTGGTCATCTGACCCAATCCAATCTCACCCAGAGTCCAATTTGCCGCTGGCCAGAATTGCGATTCAACGGCAATGACAGCTTTAACTACCCTTGGGGGCAACTCTGCAGCCTGAGAAGAGGAGAGAATCACCGAGTCAAATTGATTCTGCCATGTGAGCACTTGGTCTTTAGAATGTTCGATTCCACAACCATTTGCGGAGCCATCAGGATTCAACCCTTGTGCTGGGCAGGAAATACCATCGACTAATCCGGATGACAATAACTCAGCAGCCAAAACATCATAACGATTGGCGGTGGCTAGGTTCGTGTTCCCGCTTACTGGAATTAACCAATCTGGAATAGATGTTGGGGTTAAGCCATAAGCCATCTGGCAGGTTCCACCGCTATCAGCCTTCACAGATGTTGTCTCCCAACTGGCAGTGGTCATCACGGTAAGGGCGGCTAATAGAATACGGATTACGGACGACCATGCACGGGATGCCATGCCACCTCCCAAATTACGCTGGGTGTTCGGTATGTCTGGCCAAAATCATCCGTTAAATCAGCCCATGCGGTCCAGATACCCTCTTCTGTGGTGCCAAAATTGAGATCTCCTGAATTTTCAGGAGTCACAGACCAGGTTGAGCCATTGCGGTTCAAAGAAAATTGAGCTCCCGATGGTGCCCGAACTTGCACCAAAATAGAATAAGGTGGAACACCACCTGTTACCTCTCCAGTTAGGGTCTGTGCGGGTTGATCCAGGCTAGGAGCAAATAACAATAAACGCGCATATGTGACCGCTATTGTCCCGCGAAGTGGTGCAATCACAATAACCGTGACTGAATCGCTAGCAGTTTCATACTGATTAGAACAGGTGATTGTATAGGTGTGCGTTCCAGTCGGGACTCCACTCATAGGCTGATTTCCAGCTAAGACCACATTCCCACCCCAGCTGCCATTTGAACTGGCTGCTGAACAATTGGTCGCATCGCGACTGATCCAACTCAGGGTAAAGCTTGCGGGAGAAATTAATGTCAGAGGACCATCGGTGTTGTTAACCTTCAAATCCACTGCTGGTGGATTGTAGACAATGACAGTGACACTATCTGAAGCGGAACCAATGGGATTGGAACATGTCAACGTATAGGTGTAAATACCGGTGGTAATGCCAGTGTAATTCGTCGAGCCGGACTGACCCTTCGTTCCAGTCCAGCTTCCTGAGGCAGTACAGGTATCTGCATTACTGGATGTCCAACTCAACAGATATTGAGCGGGAGAAGTCAGGCGGATTGGTCCATCCTGGTTATTCACTTTCAAATCCACGCTGGGCGGGAGTGAGCATCGAATCGTTTTATTTGTTCCTGAGAGATCAAACCAGGAGGAATTATAGGGATTTTGACCCTGAACGCGTATGGTGTGTTGAATATTGGGCGAGATCAATCCCCATAAATCTTGAGTGAACCCACAAGTGCCGCCCGTGCATGTTCCGGTCAGATCCGCTCGATATTGGTTAGCGACTCCACTCGCTACCGAATTGCCATCTACCAGGATGCGAAAATTAATATCCAACCCTGGAGCAGCATCTTGCATCACCCAGCCGTAAGCCCGACATTGGGATTGAGGAACCGGTCCAGAGGCTCCGTCATGGTAGCCAGTAAAGGTATCTCGATAAGCCCAGATTAAAACGAAATCTTCAAAGTCGTGGTCATAACCGCCATTACTATTATCTTCATCCCAATCCCCCCAACATTGTGGAGTGCCGATAATGGTATCCCCGGAAGCGAGGAATGCTGTCATTAAACTGGTAAAGTCTCTACCACCGGCGCTTGGATTGTAGTTTTGCGAATAGAAGTAATTTGGACAAAAGTAATCGTGATGAGGCGTTTTCCAACCCACATGCGGGTTAGCACACCCGCCGGAACCGCAATTACCTCCATAACAATCACAACCTCTGATCTGGATCGTCTCACCCGCTGCAACCGTGATCGGGGTCAATACTGTTTGATTGTTAATCACATCCATATAGGTGCAGTTCTGCCCTACCCTGCAGCCATTACGGATGAAGTAATAGCGCGAAAAATACCCCGGTGAGCTTGAGGTGATGACATTCCATAAAACAATTCTTCCAGCTCTGGGGAATGTGATCGAAACGGGATTTCGATTATAAGAAACGATAGGATGGCCATAATCCGCCAGCACAGAGATCGTGATCACCAAACCAATCACAATGGCAAGGATAATTCCCAGAAATGTTTTCTTACGTTTCATCAGGTTTGAGATAAATTTTTTCATTGGACAACCCCAGCGGATGCAAATACCCGAACGGTTTTCAATTCGATTCCGAAAATGTTCAGAATCGTCCATTGGATTGGAACCTCCAAATAGACTCCAACAGCAGGCTCATTACTTGACCAATCGCTCAATCCATTTCCCAAGCGAACTGGACGGGGTGGAAATCCGGATATCGAACCCCCGAAAGCATCAGGTAAAACTCGAATTGACGAGGCGTACCCCATAATTCCACGAGTTTGCATAGCAGAATGAACCACGTTTTGGGCTTCATTACTGGCCACGGCTTGATCCAGTTGGATAAAGCCAGTATTGAGAACAGCATCCCAATCTCTTCCTCGGGGAGCACCGGCAAGCGCAGCCTCTTGCGCTACAGAATAAGCCCAATTACGCGCTGCATACAGCCTGTAAATATCCACGAGCCCACCTGCAATGACCACAAGCACGAGGATGGATAGTAATCCCCACACCACGGATTGTGCTTTTCTTTCAATAATCATGGATATCGCTCCACGATTCCCCAATGCTGAACCCGTATTGTCATGATGGGTTCAGAAAGGAAGGGAATATCTGCCTGAAATGGTGCAGAAGCCTCCAAGATAAAAGCAGTTCCAAATGGGCTGCCTGAAAGCCAGGCAGAACTCCGTGGAGTGCCGGCAGCATCAAAAACTTGGATGGTCGTAGCCTCAACCGTACCCATCACATTTTGGTTCGTCCCTTCTTGAATCAAGTTCTTTGCATAACTCCATTGGGAAGGATCTAGGGATAAAGCGCGAACAGCTGCGCCGGCACTGCTGTCCAATGCCTGCCTCATGGCCACTCCACGACTGAGTTCAATACCACCAAAAATGACCAGTGCAAGCACCATCAGAACTAACAAGGACTCAACCGCTGCCTGCCCCTTAGAATCTGATTTAAGACCCAATTTCGGCGTTGACATCATTGAACTTGACCTTTAAAGTGGAAAAGACTTCCCAGAGCGCGCCGCCAACTAGAGCGATGAAGATCGCCAGGACAACGATATACTCAACAACGCTCTGTCCATTTCGATCATGTAACATAATTCCTCCTCTCCTTGGAACGCTCCTCTTTACTTCTACAGAGGAAGCGGAGTGTTAATGGTTGGTAGCTGGTCTTCCGGATGAAAGACCAGCTACCAGGTTTGCTAAAAAATTATGGGTGTGCAGCCGGCACAGCGATGCTGCTAATCCAGTCCGCAATGCTGCCGCCCTGGGTACCGATATTGCTCAGGATGGCCCAGATAGCCACTGCTCCCAAGACAACGGCGATCGCCAGAACAACAACAAACTGTGGAATTTCGGATGCTTTCTTATCGAACAACATAAACAGGCTCCTTTTCCTCGCACTTTGAGCGGGGTTTTGAAAAATAGGTTAGAAACCGCCGCCAATCGACACCCCGGAGAGAGTTTTCAGGATGCGGTCGACAAGCGGGTAAAACAACAAGATAACAATTGGGCCAAGAAGAAACGGCATAGCCAGTAAGGTGATGCGCAGGGGCAAACGCTGCATCTGTTCTTCGGATTGGTAACCGATCTCTTCGTTCAATTCTTCGATGACACTGGCAATCGCTTGATCAACATCGGAGACTCCTCCGGATTGTTGAGCAGCCTGGACACGTTGTACAACGCGAAGCAACTGGGGAGATCTCAAATCGTCAGCTAACTGGTTAAGTAAATCCAACCCACTGCGAGCAGAACTACCCTTCAGCCGTTTTTGAAGACGTTGGTATACAACTGAAGTTTCGATGGTCGTCTTTGCCAAACTCTCCAATCCAAGTAAGAGTGAACCTTGCAAGCTCATATGCAGACGCACATCGATCAGAAACTGTCGAATTAGTCCGACCATAAATCGTTTTCGCTGTTGGATCAAATAGCGTTTGGCTAACCACACCAGACCTGGCAATGCCAGGAAACCCAACCGGATGCTGGGAAGCTGCGGTCCTAAGATTGCCAATAGGATCAGTCCAATCAGGGCTGTACCCGCATAAAGAGCTCCCCATGGAATATCGCCGAACCCCAAAATTGCTTCTTCTGTTCTTTTCTCTTCGCTTTGATATTTGGTCCCGAGTCCGAGAGCGTGTAAACGGCCACGCTGTATCGGACGGCTAAGCCTCCTTCCTGTTTCAAATAAAATGGATATTACGGTATTGGCAATCATGCCCACTCCGATTGCCAGACTAAAGCCCACCACAAGGGAAAAGGTATCCATTCTTAGACCTCCCCAAAACTCAATTGGTAGACTTCGTACTCAAAATACAGGCTGGCCAGCACGACTCCACAAATCATGACTGCCAGTAACACCCGATGGGGGGCATCTTGCAGGAAAAAATCACGCCAGGCTGGGGAAAGCACCACGAAGGAAACGGAAGCGGCAACTACACCTTGTAGCAGCCGGATTGTTCCTCGAACAAGTGAAAGGGTCTGGCGGGTTTTTGAACGCACCAGTTTTTGACGGTGAGCTTCCTGTTCCAGTGAGACAAGCAACTCTTCCTGAATTTCTTCTGTCAGCTGAGCGTTATTAGCAATCAAAGCCGAAAGCCTTGATGTGACATTTCCGGGTAATCCTTTTAATGCCTGTGCAGCTTGGGCAGGAGGTTGATACATTCGTAAGCGGCTTGCAACCTGCTCGATGGCGTAGTTCATCACTCCCATAGGCAATTTGACCTTCATCAAAGCATTCAAAAGAGAGTGATCTACACTCATCAATGATCGAATTTGCAAGGCAACTGCTTCAGCATCTTCATTGACTTGTGCGCGCTCGATCTGTTTTTGCTGAAAGTTAATCCAAATCAGGATGATCATCCCAATCACCAGCACAAGCGGTGAGAGCATCAAATCATGGACAGCCATTGCCAACATAGGTGTCGCAATGAGCAATGCCAATCGTTTCCAATCCAATTCGTGTTGTGCCTGATATGGCTTATCTTGAATGACACCCATGGCTCGCAGCCGCCGGCTTGCCCAAGACATAAATGTCCTGCGCCAGGTTTTCACTATGATTTCTACGCCAGATAACAGCGTATTGTACAAAGCCAGAAAGATGCCGCCCGCCAGGAAAACTACTCCTGCATCAATTAAGAATCGAAACGGACTCATGCCTCTTCCTCCGGAGAACCTTTTATACGATCCGGTCTGGTCCAGTACCCGCGTGGAGGTTTAGGGATGCCTAACGCCCTACAGCGTTTTTCAACCGCTTTATCAGAAACTCCGTATAAGGCAGCAATCTGAGTAGTTGGAATTTCCCATACCAGTTGGTGTAATTCTTCTGGATCAATGATAAATTTCCGATCGGCCAACCTTCGGCAGGTATCGTTATGGTAGATCCGCCGATTTTTATGAGAAAGGGTGACTTTGAATGGTTCTCCGCAATATGGGCAAATCAAAATTGCCGCCTTATGATCCGGGTCATGTGAAAGTTTGCCAAGGGTTGTAAGAACTAGATTTTCAATCGTCAAGTTTTGCAGATTTCCATCCTTATAAATAACAATCTCAAATGAACGCAGCCACCGTCCTAAACTGACTGACATCAGATGCCGGCTCAAGATCACCTTTCCATCTTTTCTGGCTAAGGGGTGATCACAATCCTGGAATTCCTGGTGTCCGGGTTCAGGATTGGTGACTGGATGAATATCTTTGTGATAATCACAAGGTTCCATAAGTCACTCCTGACCAATTAATGACGACTGATCCGGTTCATCATTTGTGGAGATGATTTGCCAACATAAAAAACCATACATCGGATAAGTTGGCGGTTCCCAACCATAACGAATAAACCCGTTCGTGAGTCCGGTTCCCACATCATCCAGCACAATCATGGTGTCAATCATTTGCGCCAGGCGGCAATAATCAGACTCGCAATCCTCCCAATAAACGCCACTTTGAGTGACATAATCCCCTTTCAGTTGAACTCCAATCAACTGTCCTTCTTGGATAGGATGGGAAATCAGAGAGTATGTCGGTTTTCCAGAAAAATGAATTTCAGTAGCTGCCCAAGTGAAGCTAAGGTCACCATCTGCCTCGAGATAGTAGACTTTCACCAAGCTCATCGGCTGGATAAAATCGATCTGTTTGGTTTCACCTGCTACCCCATAAAAACGCCACGTTCGTTCTTGTCGGATAAAACGCAACCCTTGCCAGGGGGCATTCCGCAATTTGCCCTCGATTTCCTCGTTCTTATGATTCACATCTTCGGAATAATCTGCTCTTGACGGCGCTGGGGCCACCTTCATCAAGGCATTCAGGTTCCCGAAAACAAAAACCAGGCATCCTACGACAGCAAGTAGAAATACAACGACAAGGATCCACTTTAAGAAGCGGTTCATTTCATTCCCTCCAACTGGTGATAGGCTTGTTCAAAGACAGGGATGTTCTCATCACCTTCTGCCCGGTAAAGGTAGTTCAAACAATAATCACCTTTCGCATTAATTCCTTTAATCGTGGCGATGGCCTGTAAGGTGCGTTGAACTCTTCCTGATCGGTTGACCCTTCCCATCAAAGCAACAACATCCAATCCCATCGCAACCATCGAGCGAACAGCAGACAATCCCAATTCCGGCGCTGCAGCCAGGGCAAGTTGTTCAAGGCGCATCAGGGACTCTTCTATCGTCCCACCGTGAATGGTTGTCAATGTTTTGCGCCCCAGGCAGGTGGCTTTTAAGAATTGCAGTGCCTCATTTCCTACCACCTCACCCACCAGGATGGCTGCCGGGTTCATACGGGTATAAATGACGTTTAGGACCCAATCCAGGGTCACGCCAGGCGTGCCAGGTGATAATTCAGCTGGAGCTACAGTACGCAATAAAAAAGGGTGCTGGATTTCCAATTCTCGGAAGGTTTCCAGCGCAGCAATCGGTGCAGATACAGGCAAGAAACCTGAGAGAGCGTTGAGTAAAGTCGTCTTGCCAGAACCCATTTCACCGGCAATCATCAGGCTGCCAGCCAGGTTAGCTACCATCCAGGCTAGAAATCGATCTGGTGTGTCTTTTAGAGATTGGATCCGACGGGTCAGTTCCGACTTGGCATCTTTTTCGGCAGGGCTGGTAAATGTCTGCATTAATCCGATTGATGTCGGATCAAATTTGGCAAAAGTGCCGGATTGCTCCATTTCCACCAATGTGCGAACACGCCGTCCGAAAGTACGGATATTGATTGCAGTCCCCTCAGTTGACAGGCGCGGAACGATGGCGGTAAACCGTTCTCCCCCTGGCAGATCGATTAACACTGCTGGGCGATCTCCGCGCAAAGTAGCGCCGCCTTGATCGGCAACATGCACAGCGAGGTTTTCAAAATAAGTGTCATCAGCCAGTTTCCCCAGATGATAAAAGCTCCCATCATATTCCACTGCTACCTCCCCATTGCGGACGAAGATTTCCTCCACGTATGGGTCACGCAGCAACTGATCAAGCAATCCCACCCCGGACAATGCATCCGTGATAATTTGTGCATTGCGATTGACGACGCTGCGATTCTCGCCCTGATCAATCAGGATAGAGCGCACCTCATCATAGAAACGACGACGTTTTTCTGAGTCTGCTTCTCGCCAGCTAGGTGGGTTGATTCCACGCTGTACCAATTCCTCACGGGCCCGTTCAATCAGGAGCAGATCGGATTGGTCTAAGGGCTGAATGGCAGGTGGAGCTGTTGGATGGATCAAGGAAGTGCCAGGGTTGACCATAACAATCCACCTTGTTTTTTGCTTGCTGCAACCGCAGTGAGAATGACGTCCACATCTTCTGGCTCCACCGCCAGGGTAAGGATTTGGACTTGTTCGTTCTGAGGGCTGCCCCCGAATGTTGAGTTATCCTCACTCTTCTGGTTGGATTCCGCAGCGACACCTTGTGCATTGCGGACATCTACTACCAATACACTCCTGGCGATGAGCTCTACCTTGAAGGTAGATTGATCGTTGGCCGAAATAGCTGTGTTCTCAGGGTCGATTTTCTCGGGAAGCACCTGATAAAGATTGATTCGTTCTCCAATGCGGATCTGTCCACCAACAGCAGAGACAGGTTCAACCGGGATGGATAGCACCTCAAAAGCTGCATCCGCAAGACGAAATTGTGCGATGGGAACTGCGTTAACCTGAGCCACCGGCAGACCAGCTGGCAGCGGAACTGTGCTAATCTTTTCACTCAGACTCTGAATGGATTGGTAATAGGGTAAGGATTCCATCGTGCGCGGCATTTCTCGCATTTGGAACATGTCCGCATTGAGAACGGTAAAAGCTGGGATAGCGCTGATCGGTACAGGCACCTGGTAAGTGGATACTTCTTTTAGGTAGAGATTGCGTCCGTAAAAACCTGCCCCTAAAGCAATAACGAGGGATATGAGTCCAATCGAAAAATGAATGATGCGGTTCATAGTCAACTCCTGTGTTTTGATTAAATTAAAAGCCGAAAAAGATACATAGAATGTCTTGTTCGGCCAACGATTGGTGGGAAAATTATTTTCTAAGCTAAGTATAATGAAGCAATGGTGTCTATCCTAGAGGGGCAATAATTTTTTCATCAGGCTCTAAGTTAATAAAACTTCAAATGCTTCAACGTATTTCCTAATTCTGGAATCATTTGTAACAATTACCCATTTGCAAATTATTCTATTGCGATAGACCGCTGGCTTTGCTAGTGTATTTACAGGCGAGGATTATGGGTCATGCTTTAATCAAAAGTCCAGGTTCCTTGTTTGAGATTAAGTGAATTTGAACGAAAGGACCGAAAATCCAAGATAATAAATTAAGTTAATTGTTGTCTAATAAGAATGAAATGGCATTTATCCATAAAGTAAAAACCGCTAATAGAGGAATAACAGATCTGATTTTCACAAAAGATTAAGATTTGATCCAAAAGATTGTCAAAATCGGAATTGCTAATACCCGAAAGTGATTCAACATCAAGCGTATAGTAGCAAGATATAAATTACTGAATGTACTTTTGAAACTCAGTAGAGGAGAAAGCCTCTTAATGTATTGTTACTAAATTTACTTTTTCTGAATTGAATCGGATTACCGTTATGAACGGTAATAGCTGGTTGTGATGGAACTAAAAAATATTGATCTATTTTCAGAACTTTATTGTGCGCAACACTATCGTTATAAAATAATAATAGATAAATGTCATAAATAATTTGTAAAATGTCACTTTTCATTCAATCCGGGCTATTCGTATACTGTTTAAGTGGGGGCGAATTCTGTCCACCTTGTATAAATAGATCCAAAAATTGGAAATCAGAACAACCAAATTGAGATTTTCATCATGGTCATTCCACTGAATCCCGTTTTATTTCAATAGTTTCTTTGCGGATGAGCTAATTTAGGTAGTTTTTTAACTAAAGCATTGTATGAATGGTCCAGGAGGGAAAGATGTATTTCGCAAGCTCTTTCGTTTTTCAAAGAATTTTGAATTTCTCAGTTATCTTTTCACTTTTTTCATCACAAATTGGAATTCTCAGTCAAAAAACAGGCGCATTCACTGAAAAGAGTGCGCCTGTTACTTTTCCTTACAATATCCAACAAGAAACGCGTAATTTACAAAATCCAATATTTCATGAGAAAACTTTACTGACTGAGGATGTTGCATTGGAGCTAGATGATGTACTACTTTTTATCGAAAACCAGGGTCAATTCGACCCCAAAATCTTGTTTCGAGCCCGTGGCGATAACCTCGTTATAGATGTAACGCAAGAAGAAATATGGGTCTCCTTATTAGATATTAAACTCGCTAATCCCGAAGAGAACGGTGGTTTGCCACGTGTTTTGCCAACGCCTTCGCCAGGTGAAAAACGGACTGAGAGCCGTGAAAAAGAGGCTGAACGTGTAAATTTAAGAATACAACATTCCGAATCGCTAAACTTGAGCAAGGTTACAGGCTGTAACCCAGTGGAAACACCAACCACAAATTATATACTTGGGAAAGCACCAAAGACGTGGATCTCAACCAATACAATGTACAGGTGTATCCTTTTTGAGGAGGTCCCACCAGGAATGGATCTGGAAATATCTGCCAAAAACGGTTTATTGTTACAACGCAACATATATAAGGAAACAACAGGCATTTTTGGCATGAAAACGTATGGTCCTGTTTATGATTATTCGAAATCCAAAAATTTCATGGTAACAGGCGCTCAGGAAATGCGAGACGAGGAAGAGGGGCTCTTGGCAATAACACAACTGGGCCAATTCCGGTTTTCCTCGACCGTGACCTACTCAAGTGATATACGTGGTGAAGAACAGAACTCCTTACCAGGTTCACCTAAGGTTGATCCTGCAGTAATTCCGAATGAGCATATGCGATTCGATCTTCTGGAGGACGATCTAATATTTTCCACTTTTCTGGGCGGATCAAACTATGACAACATCGAAGATATTATTGTAAACGAGAATGGAGAAATAACCGTTACAGGTGATACAGAGTCAATTGATTTGCCTGAATCCGCTGGCTACAGCCTATACGATTTCAATGGAGGGTATGATATCTTTATAGCTCAATTTAATCCCACTGCTTCGGATGTAAATTTTATTACATACATCGGAGGGGAGGATCTTGATTTTGTAAACACACTTGTTCAAGATTCGAATGGAAACATCTATATTAGTGGATACACCATTTCCGAAGACTTTCCAACAACAACGAATGCTTTTGATTCAACCTTCAATGAGGGGCAATCCGCATATCTTGTAAAACTATCGCCTGAAGCCGATGAATTAGTCTATTCAACGTTCATCGGTACCGGACAAGGATTTGATCTTGAGTTAGACCAGGATGAAGACATAATCCTTCTTGGTCAAACCAATCAAGATAATCAAATGGGTACCATAACCAGTTTCGATCCAACCCACAACGGTGAATACGATGGATTTGTGACAAAATTTGATTCCACCAATTATCAAATGGTATTTTACACATTTTTAGGAGGGATCGGAAACGATTGTGAATTGGCTGGGGATTTTATTGAATGTTCTATTTCAATTTTAGAGAATGGAAACATTGTTATTGCTGGTATGACCGATTCCCAGAATTTCCCAATTACACTAACAGCATATCAGTCCTTGAAGGATTATGGTTATGATCTGTTTCTTTCGATATTAAGTTCAGATGGAACACAAATGGTATATTCAACATTCCTGGGAGGTAATGATGACGATGTAATAAAGCGCGGTGGGCTTGCAATCGATCAGGATGGGTATATCGTATTAACCGGCAAGTCAAGTTCTACTGATTTTCCGACCACCGAAAACGCATACGCAAGTTTCCATTATGAAGATTTTGGAGAATATGATGCAACATTATCTATACTGGATTTTACGGAAACAGAGCCGGAAGATCAATTAATTTATTCTTCCTATTTTGGGGGTGAAGGTGATGATAATGTAAAAAACATGCTTATCACAGACGAACAGGAACTTGTAATCATGGGAAATACCCGTTCCTTACGATTCCCAATTTTGGATAATGCATTTAGGAGAGATTTCAGTGATACAGTTGAAGGCTTCTTTATTAAATTGGATCCAAATTCAGATTACAAAGTGAATCAAGCTACTTTTTTTGGCGGTGCAGGGATAGATGTAATCGGTCTGGCAAAGAATTCACCTGAAAACCCTGGTGATATTGTTTTTGCCGGTTATACAGCTTCCGAAGATTTTCCGTTGAGTTTAATCGCTTTCGATACTTATATACCTCAAGGAGACACAGATGGGTTTCTATCCAGCTTTAGCTGGCCGGAACCCCTAGAAAATATTGACCTGTTCAAATCCTCATTGGAAGTAAGCCCCGCAGAAATAACCATCAACGAGAACGACTCAGCAATTGTAACTGCTATAATTCGTGATTCGCAAGGGAACCCGCTACCCGGCAAAGAGATCCGAATAGATGCGGAGGGTAGCGGCGTCGAATTATCACAAACCTCCTTGATAACGGACAGCCTTGGTCAAGTAAGCGCAGAAATCTCATCCACAATTGTACAATCAATCGCCATTTCCGCGCATCTAGAAGGAACGGATATATCCATTCAAGATGAGAAGGAACTATTGGTTAACTTCTGGGGGATTAGCGTAACAAATTCATCAATTTCAACTGATCCTGCCCTGGTATTGGCTGGCGGATTAGCTTCATCTGAGGTTATCGTTACCTTGCGGGATAATTTCAACCTGCCGATGCCTGATTTTGATATAGAAATTATGGCCAGCGGTTCTGCACAAGTTATGCAAACAGTCACCTCCACCGACGAGAACGGACAGGTTTTCGCCACAGTTCGGGATTCCCTGGTGGAAACAGTAACTTTAACTCCATTGGTAAATGATATCCCGCTAGGGAAAACAGCCGCTATCCGGTTTGAGACAAGTGATATTTCAGCTGTGCTGAGCGGACCGGAGAAAAGCTCTCCCGCCAACGAAGACCAATTCACCATTGGCGTACGGAACATCAGCCGCCTTGATGCCGAGGATGTTGTACTTGGGTTGACTTTGCCTGAAGAATTTACCCTGGAAAGCCAGACGGGACCGGTGATACCCACACAGAGTGGCAATTATTATGAATGGGAACTGGGTACACTAGCAGTTAACCAACGGATCGAGTTTGGTATTGTAACGAGTCTTGACGCGCAAACCCAGCTTGACCAGGAATTGCAAACCCAGGTTGAAGTGTCTACCATTACGGATGAAACAAATCTAAACAACAACACCCGCACTCTGAACACGGAGATTGTCTCACCTTATTCATTTCCGGCTCAACTTTTCCCGGTTGAACAAAGTATTGGGATTGGCGATACGGCTGAATTTAACTTATTGGTTCGCAATACCGGTTTTTATCCCGCCGTTTTCAATGTATCACAAAGTGGTCTGGATACGAATTGGGTCGCTATCAATCCGAGCCAAACACATTTACAACCCGGACAATCACAAACTGTTGTGATATCCGTGGAAACACAAGACTGCCAAGCAGAAGGGGAATATCCGTTTACAGTACACCTTGATGTTCAGGGTCACCCGGAACTGTCTGCTGAGTACCAGGCACAACTCAACCTGGATGCATCCCCGCAAGTTCAAATTAACAGTCCGGTGCAAGGTATGACCACCGGTTCAGGCACGGTTAATTTCTCATGGCAAACCTCGCCGGCTACGACCGGCGTTGTGACATATATCGCAGCCAGCGACCCCGAGGAAGAGTACACCCTCACTGCCAATACGAGCGCTACCACACAAGCTGTTCAAGCATCCGGTTTGTTACATAACGAAGATTACGGATGGTCCTTGAGCGTGACTTCCACCTGCGGTAGTACCGTTATTGCCGACCAATCCTTCAATGTTGGAACCGGCATTGCATTCCTCAACCATACACCTGTTTATGAAATCGACCGCGATTACAATCAAATTATTGAAATTGCGGTCCGAAATGACGACGACGAAGCACATACGCTTACAGCGACTATTCAAAATCCTTACACGGATTTGATTACCAACTTCGTGGGAAGTGGCAGCGTGGACGAAACAATCACCCTTGGACCAGGTGCTAGTACGATGTTACGACTTGCTGTTCACGCGCAGGATGCAATTTTATCGAATTACCAATTGACTTCCGAAATCACGGCTGATCTTGGCAGCAGCGACCCGCTGATCGATACAGCCAGTATAAATATAGAGGTACTCACTGCCTTCGACGTTGATATCCAAAAGATAGCCACCGACGCGGTAACTGGTGTGGCAACCTACCAGATCGAAAACGTAGGTGACAAGACTATCAGCGACCTGCGACTGGACACTCGTGACGAATCATCAGGCGAATTGGCTGACGTTTACATTTTTCCAGACATTAGCCACGCCAACTTGGGTGCTGGGCAATCGATTCAATTCGAGGTTATTCCGATATTCAACGAGGAACAAGTAGGACAAAGCGGTACACCGACCCAGATTGATTTCGAAATGGAAGTCAGTGGCTCAAATCAAAGCGAGGTTTTCAATGAACAGGTAGGCTGCTCATCAGGTGCAGTCCAGGCGGTTGAAATTCAGAATTCCTGTATGGTGACAGTCAAGAATGATTGGTACTGCACAAACCGACCAACCATCGATGTCAATTTCAAAATCCCCGGTTTTGTAAATACAGAGAATTTGCTCTCAATGGATCTGAATATGTTGATGAATCCTATCTCCAATGATGTTAGAGAGCATTCCAGCGCATTCTCTTTTAATGGCGTACCGATAGCATCCTTCAGCAACCTCATCCCGAATGGTGAATTGAGTACATCGGTGCCAACAAACGCTTTTCAGGGTAGCATGATTGGCCCTTCTGTGCAACAATTAAGGTTGCAATCGAATCATAGTAACAGTGGGCACTACGTGGTTGCCTCCGATTTCGAACTAGGATTTGGCTTAAGTTCTGCTCATACTTATGTTTGCGCCGAATCAGCCACACAGGCAAATACTCTGGTACAACAGGTTTATCATTTGGAAGATCTCTCCACCTCTGCCAATTGTACCGCCTCACAGGTGTACCGAAGTTCCACTTATAGCAGCAGCGCTGATTTCTGTTCAACTTCCTCCAACACACAAGTTACGGTGGGTAATCCTATCAACACTTTGACTGGCGCATTGGAATATAGCACCAGCGATATATCTTTTTCCACTCTGACCGGGGAACTGGAATTCCGGCGCTGGTACTCCAGCCTGACCACGGATATCTATACTTCCTACCTGGGGTACGGCTGGACCCATAACCTGGATTTGCGCCTGATTTTCCCGAATGATCCGCAAGGAGAGGCTGGAATTGTCTTATTAAAAGGGCCATCCGCCAACCAGTACAAATTTACAATCAACCCGGACGGAACATTCACGGCGTATCCTGGGCTGTGCGGAAACCTAATAAAAATAGGCAATGAGTATCATTTCACAGATAAAAATGGGACAATATATTTATTCAACATTTCCGGAATGATTATTCGCCAGTTGGATTCCGAAGGCCACGCGCGCATCTATTCCTATAACGGGCAGCAGCAGCTTGTCAGAGTAACGGATGATGTCAGCGGACGGTTTTTAGCCCTTGACTACGACCTGCAAGGCAGGATTTCCACGGTTAGCGATCAAAGTGAGCGCTCGGTTTTTTACTATTACGATGAAACCAGCGGTGATCTTTCCCAATTTGATGACCTGGGAAATAATACCTGGACTTATGATTATTTTGAGGCTACCACTGTGGGTCACCTTCTCAGCCAGGTAACTGATCCGAGCGAAAGGATCATCGAACGGACGGAATACGATGAACAAGGCCGTGCTGTGCGTCAATTCGACGGTACAGATACGCTCATATTAGAACTTGAGTATCAGAACGGGTTCGGATTGACCAAAGTTTTAGACGCAAACATGAATCCCACCGTGTTCAATTTTGGTAATGATAACGCGTTAAAAAGTCAGGAAAACGCTTTGGGCATGACCATTGAAAAAGATTTTGACTTGAACTTCAACCTTTCCACCCTTACAGACGTCAGTGGAAATGTAACGGAACTGGAATGGAGTGAGAATGGCCGTAACCAGACACAGGTCAGTGATGCTTTGGAGAACCTAACCCATTTCGAATACACGGACGACAACCTGACCAAGATCATCGATGCCCTGGGTAATGAAACCAACCTGGTTTATCAAGGCAAGCTGTTAATCAGCAGCAGCGATGAATATGGAAACATCACCACTTACGACTACACCACTGCCATGGATTCGCCGCAGCCAGTGGGACTGCTGAAATCGATCACTGACGCACTTGGGCGAACAACCTCCTATTTTTATGATGAAAACGGACAACTGGCCGAAACCTCCAACGAACTGGGTATTTTCACTGCGTACGCATATAACGAACTGGGGCAGATGATTACTCAATATACCCCGGATGGGCGCGCGAATTGGAACTGTTATGACGATTTCGGCCGCGTCACACGCAGCGTTGAAAACGCCAGCGGTGATGGGTCATCACCGCAAAGTGATCCCTGTGACCGTGAGAACTATGAAGAAAATGGTGACCCGGATTACGACCTGATCAGCGAACGCATCTATGACGTCTCCGGCAACCTGATCGCCACGATCGATAGGCGTGGCATCATAACCCGCAGTTACTACGATTCCGCCAACCGTCTGGTCGCAACCGTGCAAAATCTGCAGAATTGGGATCTCTTCAACCCCAACCTGCCGCCGCCGGAGTACCGCACCGTCATTGATAATCTGCTCAACCAAACTGTTTACGATGAGGCGGGCAACATGATTGCCACAATTGCCACGGATGGGAAGATTACGCGCACCTATTACGACGCACTGCAGCGACCGGAGTTCATCGTCCAGAATTTGAACGGGCAGGATATTTTTGTTCCTTCGCCGCCGGCTGCTTCCAATCGCGGTCTGGATTCCAATGTCACCAGGCAAAATATCTACGATGAACGCAGCAACTTGATTGCCACGCTGTCCCTGACGGAAGGCTGCACGATTCAGAAAAGCAGCAGCGAAAACCCGGTTATTACGGCCTCCGCCACCTGCCGCGTTACGCGCACCTATTATGACGCGCTCAATCGCTCCGTCGCGGTGGTGCAGAACTTAAGCGGGCAATCTATTTCAAACGAAAGCATACCAGCGCGCAATCCTGCCAATAAGGATATCAACCTGCGCAGCGATAGCATTTACGACCCGACCGGTAACCTGATTGTCTCAATTGATCCGGCCGGGCGCATCACCCGCACCTATTATGACGCACTGCAAAGGGCGGAATACACGGTTGAGAACCTGATCAATTGGTCTGTGGAAACTACCACACCACCACCGCCCGAATTGCGTACAGAAGATGAAAACGTGACCACCCAAATGGTGTTTGACGTGGTTGGTAATCTAATTGCAAACATTGACCCGGCCGGAACGATTACCCGAACCTGGTTCGATGAAATCAACCGGCCATACCTGAGCGTTGCCAATCTATTCGACCCCAGCCAACCACAAGCTTCGCTACAAGACTTGCTGGCATTAACCGAGGCGCCTGCCTACGACCAGGGCTACCCGGACCGCAACGTGCCTGCATCCGAGCCGCTCTACGATGAATCCGGTAACGCCATCGCTTCAATTGACGCGCTAGGCCACATCAGCCGTACGTATTTTGATGATTTACAGCGACCGCTGCAGAGTGTGCAGAATCTCAGCGGACAGGCTGTGGAGGTTAACGAAGCGCCGGAATACGATGAGGAATTTCCCGACCGGAACATCCCCGGCAGTCGTAGTGTGTACGACAGTGGTGGGCAACTGATTGCGACAATCGACCCGACCGGGATGATCACGCGTAATTACTTCGATGCATTGGGCCGCATCTGGCTGGTAGTGCTCAACCTGAGCGGGCAGGATATTGTAGATGAGACTCCTCCCGGCTTTAACCCGCAAACACCAGAAATCAATATCCGTACGGAAACTGTCTACAACCAGGCTGGGCAGGCTATCGCCAGTATGGATACCTACGGTCGCATCACGCGCACCTATTTTGACGGTCTTAACCGTCCGCTGGCGTCAGTGCAGAATCTGAGTGGGCAAGACGTTTTCACAGACAGCCTGCCGGTTTTCGATCCGCAATACCCGGACCAGAATATCCTGATGCAGACCGTCTACGATACCTATGGGCAGGCGATAGCCGTAATTGCAGCGGATGGGACGACTCAACGCAGCTACTACGACAAAGCGGGGCGTGTGCTGGTCACGATCAACAATCTGCAAGGCCAGGATATTGGCGACGAAACCCCGCCGGTCTTTGATCCGGAAGACGAGGAACACATCGACCAAAACGTACCGACCTATTATTTCTACAACGTGAACGGCAACCTGACCGATCAGCGTGACGCCAACGAGATCGTTACCCATTACGAATACGACGAGCGCGGCCGCCTGACAGTCGTGGTGGAAAACTATCGTCCGGCCGTGGGTTCGGATAACGAAACCAATTTACACACAGAATATGAATATGATGTCAACGGAAATCGGCTTTCTATTCTGGATGCCAATGCGCTGCTGGAGGAAAGAAATGATAAGACGTCCTTCGTTTATGATGCCATGGGACGCCAGACCGCTGAAAGTGACCCGCTGGGAAATACCTGGAGCCAGATCTACAATATTTTAGGCCAGCGCATTGCCGGCACGGATGCGAACGGAGGAACCATTGCTTACGAATACGATGCCGGAGGGCGTTTGATTACAATCGACTACCCCGAGCCGCAAGCGGATGTATCCTTCAGTTACGATATTGCCGGTCGCCGGGTAGGGATGACGGACAGTCTGGGCGATACCGTTTGGTATTACGACCAGCTGGGCAGGGTGACAGGTGTGAGCGATGCGAACGAAAACCTGGTCGGCTATGAATACGATGCTCTGGGCAACCGCAGCGCTTTGACCTACCCGGACGAAAAGCGGGTGGATTACAGCTATGATGCTCTTTACCGCCTGGAAAAAGTCAACGATTGGGACGAGCACGAAACGACCTACCAATATGACCCGAACGGGCGTCTGTTATTTGCTTATCTGCCAAACGGGATCGTTTCCTCCTATCAGTACGATGGGATCGGCCGTTTGGAAAGCCTGACCCACCAGGAGGACGACTTGATCAGCGCCGCTTACGGATACAGCTACGATGCAGTGGGCAACCGCAGCCAGGCGCAGGAATTCCTACTTATCCCCGGCGGCAGTTCGCCTTTCGTGACGGTGGCTGTCAAAAATGCCAGCCTGGAACCACTGCAGGATATCCAGGTACGGGCTTTCAATGGCAGCAGCAGTACCGAATATATGGGTACAACCAATGAAAACGGAGAAGTCCAACTGACACTGCCCTTTGGCAATTACCGCTTCCGGGCTATGGTGGATGGAGTACCCTTCTGGAGCGGAGCAAACAATCACTGCCAGGTGGAGGGCTGTCATTACGCAGAAATCATTGTACCGGAGCAGTTGGAAATGTCGGTACAGGATAACCTGGGGAATCCAATAGGAGATGTTACCATCCAGGTATATAGCGAAGGTAAAGACACCGGACTTTTTGCAGTGACTGAGCCGGATGGTAGTGCAATATTGATGTTGCCATTGGGAGAATACCAGTTCCGGGTAGCTTACAACGACACAGAATTCTTTAGCACAGATGAAGACTATTGTGTTTTGCCAGGCTGCGTCTCTGCACAAGTCAGTGTAATTGAGCCCATTTTGCTTACTATCGTTGACAGCCAGGGCTGGCTGGTGGAAGGCGCTCAGGTGGATGCATTTAACAGCGAAACGGACAGCGGCGTTGGGAGCCAGACTGACATTAATGGTGAAGTTTATCTACCTTTACAAAAAGGAGATTACCGCTTTAGAATCACGTATAATGGCCATACATTCTGGAGCGCTGAAAGCAATCATTGTACAGTGCCAGGATGTAATAATATGGAAGTAATAATACCGCACCCTGTTTCTGTTACTGTATTAAATACCAATGGCCAAGTGCAATCAGGCATAACCGTAAGAGTCTACCAAGGAGAAACGAAAAGCGAAATTGAGGCTATTACAGATAGTAACGGACAGGTGCAATTCATCCTGCCGGACGGGGAATTCCGCTTCTCCACCGAAGCAGGGGAAGGTGAGGCGCAATTCTGGAGCGGTGAAAACGACCACTGCACTTTCCCAGGCTGTACTACCTCAAAAATCATTGTTAATCCTCACACATCTGTCTCGGTTTTAGATGTGGATGGCAACCCGTTGAGTGGGGTGGAAGTTGCAGCTTACATCGGTGAGATTGATACTGGTTTTAGAGCCAGCACCGCAGAAAACGGGCATGCCGTCTTCCTGCTGCCGGAGGGTGAATATCACTTCCGGGCTGAGATCAATGGAGAAGTTTACAAAAGCAGCGAAGGTGATCAATGCGCCATTCCAGGCTGCGAACTGGCCGGTATTCAAGAGACGGCGGCGCAAGATGCGCAGGAAAGCGCTTATGACTTTAACATGATCTCCGGCAGTACCGGTCGCTTCCTTTCCTCTATCCGGCCTTCGTTCCTTTTGCAGGGTACACAGGTAACCGTTGAGGTAAGAAACGGGGATGACGAACCGCAAGCCGGTATCTGGGTGCATGCCTACAGCGGTACGACCTTCATGAACTACAGTGCCCAGACCAACTCTAACGGTCAGGCAGTTCTGACTATGAATGATGGCAGCTACCGCTTCCGCGCGAATGTGAATGGCGTTCATTTCTGGAGCGGAGAAAGCAATCACTGTACGGTACCAGGCTGTTCGAGCGCCGAGATCACAATAACAGACCCGATCACGGTTACCGTGATGGATACGGATGAGAACCCCAAAGCGGGTATCAACGTGCTAGCTTTTGTAGGCAGCACTTATATCGGGGTGAGCAAAACGACTGATACTAACGGGCAAGCGATCTTTACCTTACATGAAGGAAGTTACCGCTTTCAGGCATTGGTGGATAACATTGCATTCTGGAGTGGGGAAACAAATCATTGTACTGTACCGGGCTGCGAAACCGCAGGAATCACGGTCACCAACCCAGTGACCGTGACGGTACAGGATACAGCCAGCCAACCCAAGGCAGGACTTTTGGTGACAGCCTTTAATGGCTCCACCCCCATCCCTACCGGCCGCTTCACCAACGAGAATGGTCAAGCAAACCTTACCCTGCCAATGGGAAGCTACAGGTTCCGGGTGAACTATAACGGAACCAACTTCTGGAGCGGAACGGTCAACCACTGCACGGTACCTGGTTGTACCAGCGCACAGATCACCGTCCCTGGGCCGATCCCCGTCACGGTACTGGACAGCGATGAAACCCCCCAGGTTGGGCTGCCGGTCTACGCATTCAACGGCGAAACCTACGCAGGTGTCTCGGGTACGACGGATAGTAACGGGCGAGTATTGCTAACCTTACCAAACGGGAGTTACCGGTTTCGGACAGAATTGAACAGCGTGTCCTTCTGGAGCGGAACAGTGAACCACTGCACGGTACCGGGCTGCACGGGAGCATCGATTACGGTCACCAAGCCGCTGACCGTGCATGTGGAAGATACACAGGCAGAACCACGCGCAGGATTAACCGTGCGTATCTACGACGGAGGTACTTACACAACCTATTCAGAGGTAACGGATGAAAACGGCGATGCGCAGTTCACCCTGCCAGCGGGGAGCTATCGTGTGCGGGTGGATTACAACGAAGCCATATTCTGGAGCGGGGCGGCCAACCATTGCACCCTGCCGGGCTGTGAACAGGTGAACGTGGTGGTGAACCAGCCTGTGACCGTCAGCGTCAAGGGCGTGGACGGCAGTCCCTTTGAGGGAACATTGGTAGAACTGTATCGGGGTGAAGTATTGGTCACGAACGACGATATGAGCAACGCAGAGGGTGAAATAACCTTCACGTTGAATGACGGCAGCTACCGCTTTGCGGCCAATGTTTCCGGGACACGCTTCTGGAGTGGAGAGGTGGATCACTGTGTGATACCAGGCTGCACGGAAGCGGTGATCACCTTACCGGGCGGGCAGAATGGCGTGATAGAGCATGCGATTAGTTATGAATACGCCCCCCTCTACCGTCTGACGGAAGCCAATTACGATGATGGAATTTACTTCCACTACCAATATGATGCCGTAGGGAATCGCCTGAGCGAAGTAAGGAAACTGGGCGCGGAACTACCGGAGATTGTGAACAGTTATGAATATGACATCGCCAACCGTTTAATTGAGGTGAATAGCCTGGAATATGAGTGGGATGATAACGGCAATTTGCTCGATGACGGGGTATCTTTGTACAGCTACGATTTCAACAACAAGCTGCTGGAAATTACAAAAGGCACGGACACGTTCAGCTATGCCTATAATGGGCTGGGAGACCGTCTTAGCCAGACGGTCAACGAAGTGACAACGGACTATGTGCTGGATATACAATCAAGTTTGACACAGGTCTTGCAAAACGGGACGAATACTTACTTGTATGGTGTCAATCGCGTGGCGGAGTTCAGCGATACAGAGGAAGAATACTACCTGGCAGATGCCTTGGGGTCGGTAAGAAATCTCACGAATGACAGCGGTTTGGTAACACTGGGTCAAAGCTTTACACCCTACGGGGAGGTGCTGGAAACGTATGGCTCTGCACAGACAGACTACGCTTACACGGGCGAGATGTATGACCCGCTGACGGGGTTGGTTTATCTGCGGGCAAGGTATTATGCGCCGGGGGACGGAAGGTTTGTGAGCAAGGATGTGTGGGCTGGGGAATATACTCACCCGCTATCTTTGAACCGTTGGTCTTACGTCGCAGCAAATCCGGTCAATTTTATTGACCCTACTGGCTTGTGGCGTTGGTATCTTACTGAACCAATGTACCATCTGCCTATAGAAGATTATTATGAGTCAATGTCTGGTTTCAATCCAAACAGACAATTAGAATACCCTATTCCTGGAACACCATTCAGGCATCCTGATATGTTTAATTCCTTGATTGGGGAGGTTTATGAAATCGAACCTATATATTTAAGATCTTCTGGATCTATTCAAGTTCAGGGATATGTTACGGATTTAAAAAAAGCAGCAGTGGTAAATTTGTTATCTGGGAGTCATTTATTGGGTGGGAGTTTTGATTGGAATCAAACCTTTTTCCACGTTGGTGCAGGAATAGATTGGCCAGGTAAATTTAGAAAATCACCTCTCAATAGCTTTTTTCCTTTTGTTGATTTAGTTGCAGATTATGTTGGAAATGGCGTAGTAGCTTACTGGCTCGAACCTAATGTTAATGCACCAGTTATAGTTGGTAAACCTGTAGAAGGACTAGTACCAAACCGACGACTGCTTAGATCACGCAATTGGACCCCAGGCGCGCCATCATATCAACCGGCTTACGCTGTCGATATTGGAACTGTTTGTGGCGCAGTTCTTATAGCTGCTGGAGGAACTTTACTACTAGTGACAATTGTTGAGGATGCCACTGTCTTGGGCGTGGTGGATGATATTGTCACTGTTCCCGGTGGCTATTTCTTGATAAATTATGGGCTCAAGCTTGCTACCTTCTCTCCTGTCCCATAAATTTTGGAAATATAAAGATTCTTAACTCGTAGCTATTCATGCAGTATTTAGAAACCTTGAGCATGCAATGCAAATCTATCTTGCATTTAAAAAAGGATTGAAAATGTACGGATATGATATATTCGGTGATGGAACATTTATTTACGTTACTCGCCAAGAATTTATAAAATTAGTCTCCCAATTTGCTAATGACAGTTTATCCTTTGCTAATAGCTACATAGTGAATCATGCATCAGGGTTAGCAGATTTTGGGAATGAGTATTATAAATCCTACGAAGAACGAATTTGGAGACAGCACGAAAAAGTGACACAAGAAATTGAAGATTATATACTGGTAGAGCAATTAGATAAATTAGTGAAGCTGATACATAGACTGAGCGAGATGGATGATCAAATTATTGCTGCTTATCAGGAAACAGTTACGCAAAATAGGAGATCAAAGAAACCTATCCGCAACTTGAAAAGAGAGGTCTATAGCTACCTCTACAAAAAACGCTTGCCTCCACCGCCAGCCGTTGTACAGATTGCGAAAGATACCTCACTTCTAGTTCCAGAAATGGAAGAGATTCGTGGTAGCGTACACAAAAGAATAGAATATCTACTGTCACAAGAAAATACTATATAAGAATCCTTGAGCTAACAAATTGCTGAGATCGATGCCTAACCCCGAAGGAAATACAGATAAAATGTGTTATTCCGAGACTTGCGGGCTTTTTGTCAAATTCACCAACAAGCTGTTTGAAGTCCCAAAAGTCACAGATACCTTCAGTTATGCCTATAACGGACTAGGAGATAGGGTAAACCAGACGGTCAACGAAGTGACAACGGACTATGTGCTGGATATACAATCAAGTTTGACACAAGTCTTGCAAAACGGGACGAATACTTACTTGTATGGGGTCAACCGCATTGCTCAGGTAACCGAGACGCAAACTGACTACTTTCTTCCGGATGCATTAGGAAGTGTAAGGCAAATTGCTGATGACAGTGGTTTGGTTACAATGGGTCAAAGCTTCACGCCCTACGGGGAGGTGCTGGAAACATATGGCACCGCACAGACAGACTATGCTTTCACAGGCGAGATGTATGATCCGCAGACGGGATTGGTGTTCCTACGGGCGCGATATTACAATATGGCGGACGGGCGGTTTATGAGCAAGGATGCGTGGGCAGGCGATAAACAGACACCTATGTCCTATAACGCCTGGCTATATACATATGCAAACCCGATTAATTACAATGACCCTTCTGGAAAATATATCGATTGCCCAATTGGATCATATGCATCCAAGAATGGATGTTCGAGAAAACCCGTTGTTATATCAAGGCAGGAATGGGGGGCATACTCTCCCCGAAATAACATAGTTTGTGATCCATTACGCGGAGTCTGCATTCCTTCATATCCTATTGGTGAAGGAATCTATGACCTTGAATGTAATCCCCATGGTGGATACGCTTTCTATTCAGATCTTTATCCAGAAAAAACGTTAGCGGAGATATACGATACAATCGTAATTCATCACGCGGGCAATACTAATAACCCAACAATTATAAACATACAGAAAGAACATTTTGATCAAGGTTTTGCAGATATTGGATACCATTTCATGGTTGACAAAAATGGATTAATTTATGCGGGACGAAATATTGGGGTACGTGGAGCCCATGTTGAGGGTGGAAACTCTGGAAAAATCGGAATATTAGTTGCGGGTGACTTTGAACCAGATGATTACGTTGATCTTCCTCTCATCGGCGAGATAAAAATAAAAAAGGAACCAGCTGATGTTCTTTCATAAACGCAAGAGCAATCTCTCGAGAATTTAGTGGATTATCTGGACTTCTTGTACACAATAGACTTGATTGCTGGTCACAATCATTTTAATACAACCAGATGTCCAGGTATCAACCTCGACTATACTGTGGTTTCTTTAAATTATGCGTATGGAAATTAAAAGGCTATCTATGGGCAAAAAAAAAATATTGGCGAGTTTAGTTTTCATTTGTTTAATGATAATTATTTTTCTTTTCATTAACGAATTGCAGCAGCGGAAGAAAGAAGAGTTTATGATAGAGGTACAAACTATCATTAACGCAATTTATGAATTTGAAAAAATTAACGATAAATTTCCTGATCAACTTTATGACATAACCCCTACCTATTATGCAAAGACAATTCCTAAAGACAGAATGGGGAAAGAAGTATTCTATTCCACAGATGACCTAAACGGATTCATTATTTCGTACATGTTGGAGCCAAATTACGGCTGCGGTTATACAAATAAAACCAAAATATGGGAGTGTGGTTTTGGAGATTGATATCATCCCGAGCACATACGACGCTGCCAACCGCCTGGTGAGCGTGAACGCAGTGAATTACACCTGGGATAATAACGGCAACCTGCTCAGTGATGGAGAATACACTTATACCTACGACCATGCCAACCGGCTCAAGACCGTGACGGATGGGGTGAACACCAGAAGTTACAGTTACAATGGCTTGGGAGACCGGGTAAGTGAAACGGTCAACGAAGTCACCACCGATTATGTGCTGGATCTGGCGGGCGGGCTGACGCAAGTCCTGGCAGAGGGGACGAACAGCTACCTGAATGGGAATGCAAGGATCATGCAGGAAAACAGCAGCGAAGAGAAGGAGTACTTCCTGGGAGACGCACTAGGTTCGGTGCGCATGCTGACGGACGAAGAGGGAGAGATCACTTTGTTACGCAGCTACGAGCCGTATGGGGAAGTGCTGTCCAGCCAGGGCACCGGCGATACAAGCTACGCCTTTACGGGCGAGCAGTATGATCCGCAAACAGGATTGGTGTATCTGCGAGCGCGGTATTACAGCACGGCAAGCGGACGGTTTATGAGTCGGGATACTTGGACGGGGGATGAGGGTATGCCGATGTCCTATAATGTCTGGCTGTATGGGTATGGGAATCCGGTGCGATATAGTGATCCGAGTGGAAACTATTTTTGCGAGGATGATTGCACACATCATAATTCTCTAAATTACTCAGCAAATGACATCTATATAACAAAGTTACTGGAATATGGAGTTGCCACTTTTGGTGATTGGTCTACCAAAGAATTAAGTACAATATATGCGGGCATCCGGAGTATAGGAAGTAAGTTCTACTCATATAGTTCTTTTATCAACGGATCTCCATCTTCAATATTTAGGGCTGTATTTCGCAATGGTGTTTCGGTGAGGAAATCAACAACAGCAGGTGGTTTTTGTGAGGCATCAGGAGTCGGCTTTTCTTGTTTATCCAATGTAAATTTCGATACAGGCTTGGTAATTCATGAGTTCGGGCACACGTTTAATGCAACATTTATTAACGAGAATATTGAAGGTTTAAGCCCATATAATTTATTGGCAAAATCAAGTTTATTTACTTCCGATCTCCAATTCATCACAGGTTTACATCGCGTATTGAGTCCAGATGGTAATGGGTATGAGACAAAATGGGACAGAACATTTAGCGGATACGTTGATTCTGTTCCACCTTATGCATACCATGGTACCCGATGGAATGATTGGAATTCGGCTAGTGAGGAATTTGCGGATATGTTTGCTAATTGGGTAAAAGGTTCTTTTTCGGTTGATGAAGCTGGAAATATTAGAAATGGCTTTATGCAAGCTTATATGGGAACCTATATTTATCAATTCGCAAATAAATAAAAACAATTAATTTGGTCTGATGTAGGGTTTAAAATTTAATTAAATAAATATCCATTAACTTGCAAGAGAATTTACACAGGGAAAAAATGAAAAAAATCAACCTAATTTTCGTTTTAGTTTTCTTCTTAACTTCATGTGGAGGTAATACAAATTCAATCAAACCAACCACTACAAAGTTTCCAGAAACACTTGAATTAAAGATTACTCCATCTACCACATCCACAAAAATAGTGCTTCCAACTGCGATATTTACCCGACATCCCTCGAAGATTCCAATTGTTAAAGCTCCAACTCCAACCCCAACTCCGACGATTACGGTTGTTAACATAACAGTTGATGAAAAAAAAGAAATCTATAATGCCGTTATCAATAATATAGGAAATTGCGATTTACCGTGCTTTTGGGATGTTCATCCTGGTAAAACAACGTATTATGAATTAAGAAATAACCTGGGTGCCAATGGTTTTAAAACAGAATATTTTGAAAATAATTTTTCAGGGATAGATTTTGTTCAAGTGTTTTTAGAGGGATTTGATAAAACCATGGGTTTCAATAATGTAATCACCTTTGGAATTCTAGATGGTTTAGTTAATTACGTTCATGTTGAATTTATGGAATTGGAAGTCAATTCAAAACTTAAAAATCCATCACAATATTCACCAGAAAACATTCTCAATCTGCTTGGTAGACCAGATGATATCTGGATTATGAGCCAATATACTGGTGGTCATCCGATATATACTGGTTATGAGCTTTTCTTAATTTATAAACCTCAAAACTTAATAATAATATATTCGGGAGAGATTATTAAACAATCTGTATTTTCTTTTTGTCCACAAATACTTTTTGATGGTCAAATTTCTAGAATGAATGTTTATGTATTTGATAGTATTAATAATTCTGATTTTGTAAATAAATTGCTAAGATTTGATCTTATAAAGCATTACCTAAGGACAATTTCAGAACTTGGTTTATCGATTGAGGAGGTTACAAACCTATTACAAAACGGTAATTGTTTTCAAGTTGAAGGTAATTTATTTCCATAATTAATGATGGAGATAGAAAATTGCAAATAATCTATAAATTCGGAACTGATACCGTACTATAACCTACAATTTCATGGCCTTCATATTCACTGATTCACTGGGTTCAACTGTGGTGACAAGATACCAATTGGGAAATGTCTACCGCAACGGCTACTACCCGATTGGCGAGGAGCGATATTCTACCAGTTCCACGCCCTACCTGTTCACCGGCCAGCGTAACGAGTCAGTCATCGGGTTGTATGATTATCTTGCTAGATTCTACGGCCTTTCTTCGATTGGCTACCGCACCAGTATGAACGACAACTCCGGCAGTACGGCCTGGGAATATGACCTGCGTGGACGGCTGATCCATGAAATTAAAAGTATCCGCGACCCCTTAGGGGATGACCCGCTAGGTATGTATCATGCTTTCTACGCCTATCGCCCGGATGACCAGATAAAACAAATGGTTTTACCCAATGGAGAAGCACTGGACTTTGACCACCTCGCCCAGGGTGCCCTCAATGCTGTATCCAGCGATCATTGGGAGTCAGGCAGCATAACGACCATCGATTACCTGAATGAAACGCAATACGACGAAGCCGGACGGGTGGTCAGCCGCACTATGGGCAACGATGTTTCTCAGATCTATGACTTCAATGATTGGGAAACAGCAGGTGGCAGGTTGGACTCCTTTACAACCGGTTCAAGTATCGACCCATTGCTCAACATCGCCTATGGCTATGATGAAGTGGGGAATATAACCGGCTTGACCTACAGCAGTGATAACCTCATGGAAACAAGGATCTATGAATATGACCAACTCAGCCGCCTTACGGAAGTTGCTATTGGAAGACAACCGGCAGAAACCATTACCTACAACCCAACCAGCGGTAACATCTACAGCAAAGGTACCGAAGTCTATGGGTATGACTCCTATCAACCGCATGCCGTAAGAACCTTGGGAAGCCAGGAGACATACAGTTATGATGCCAATGGTAATATGGACAGCAAAACAGTGGGTGGGACCACCTATACGATGGGATATGATTCCGAAAACAGGATGACAACTATTACTGGTGGAAGTCTGACAGCCCGCTATGTCTTTGATGGCGACGGCAGGAGAGTACTCTCTGTAGTCGGTGACATCAGCACTTTGTATGTGAACGAATATTTTGAAGTCACCATGGAAAATGGAACGAAAGTCAACCAGGACCTTACTATAGTACCGGTTGATATCTGCGAGAACAGGTACTGTGTCTTCATTCCATTGGCAATCAATGATATCGAAGCAATTGGCATGCAGCACGGCAATTTTGGAACGACTACCTTTATCACCGAGATCATGGAGCCTGATAATGCCAACGTCACATGGAGGATTTACTATCCTGGTGGAGGATTGAGAGTCCAAACGACTTCAACGAAAAATCTTTCATTCATGGTCCAGGATCATATCAATTCCACAGCGATGATCCTCAATAATTCCGGAGCAGTCACAGGAGAAGTAATATACTCGGCTTGGGGAGAGGTTAGAAATTCGTATGGTTCCACCCCAACGAAGAAGCTATACACCGGCCAATATGAAGCCGAGGCGGGTCTCTATTTTTACAATGCACGCTGGTATGACATCCAATTAGGCAGGTTTGTACAGGGGGATAGTATCATTCCTGAACCTGTTAGTCCGCAGAGTTGGGATAGGTATGCGTATGTAAATAACAACCCTATTAGGTTCAATGATCCGAGCGGGCATAATGTTGATTGCGGTATTGGTGAAAGCGGATGTAGGCAAAGGATTAAAGTGGAAAAAGCTGAAGGTCTTCTTTCACAAATTATCAAGAATAACAATTATTCGAACTGGGATAATTTAACCAAAAAAGAACAAAAAACCCTTTTGGATATTGGATGGGATTCTGATACATTCAATATGTCCGACTACGCAATTTCATCATTAACAGATATATGCGCATTCCGGTGAATTCGGCCACCGATTCCGGTGGATTGCGGCCAGTGCGGGG